>ENA-UOWO01001974-UOWO01001974.1-activated-sludge-metagenome-genome-assembly--contig:-NODE-1974-length-26291-cov-9.983953_pt1 | contig 26291 bp, 21 predicted proteins | sample MGYA00238148_ERZ761564 | MGnify/ENA primary metagenome ERZ761564 (study PRJEB28885, sample SAMN05720194) | activated sludge metagenome | isolation source: Anaerobic digester | place: USA...
TCACTGCCCAGTAAAATGGCGGTGGAGGTGGAAATGATTGTAGAAATTGAATAGGGGTAGATACCATTCTATTGGACGACATTTTTGTTGTCTGGGAGTGGAAGACATGAATAGCCCCTGGCTTCAGCCTCGGGACAATGGCAATTCACATTAATGGGGCTTTAGCCCTAGCTTTAACATTAAGGCTTGGGCTAAAGCCCGAATCTGAGGGTGTGCCGATGCCCCCCAGGCTGAAGCCTGGGGCTATTCAAGCCTCCGAGAAAAAATTCCAATAGCGAGGGTAGAGAACTGTTTTGTTTTTTCAAACAAAAAAATGGCTACACGCTTGCACGGCATCAAGGTTTCCGTTTGGCCGTAAATTTTCCGTTGGGTTGGTCAAAAGTAGCAGAAATGATTTTCCCTGCTTCTTCTGCAAAAATGAGTTGATAGCCCTTCGCCACTTTCAGGTCAAACTTGTGGGGCCCCACGGGTACCAGTTCATAATCGGTTTGCCCCGGGACATTGACAAACAAGATTTCACCGCGGAGGAAACATTTGATGTTGGTTCCCATCAAATCGTAGTCTCCCACGTATTTTTCCAAATCATTTTTTGAGGATTTGATGGCCTCGTTAAAACGGTCGAAACGAAGCGGTTTTACCCCGGGCTGGAGTTCTATTTCGAGGGTTTCAATTTCTCCTTTCAAGTTGCTCAATGCGGAGAATTGGATGTTTGCACCGTCAGCGTTTGCGCTAAAAATATCGTAATGGAAATGGCTTACTTTCAGCTTCAGGTCATTGAATTTACCGCCCAAAGTATCCCCGCTGGCTGTGATTTCGATGATGCCATAAGCTTCATTTTTGTATTTACCAATGTATTCGCTTAGTGCATGGCTGGGTTTGGTATCCAATTTGCGGCTTGTTTGTACCTTTTGAGCGGCTTCTTCGCCAGCTATGAGGGCTTTTTTCAAGGCACTGAGTTGTTTGTCATTCCAGTCCACGCTAGGCAACCCCAATAAACGATCGGCCACATAATTGCGCACGACTCCCGGTAAGCCCGTACCATTCATGTTGGTCAGGACAATGATGCCCAGCGAATCGCGAGGGTAAAGCGCTACATTTGCCGAAAAACCATCGATGTTGCCACCGTGGTCATGGCGCAAATGCCCCCTGTAATCGGTGATGAACCAACCCAGGCCGTATAGTCCATAAAAAGTGTAGTAGCTCGAATCCAGTGCAGTGGAAGCGATGCTGCGGGGGCGGAAAAGTTCCTGGTGCATGTCTGGATTGATCAGGGTTTGGTCTTCGTACTTTCCTTTCCGCAACAGCATGGTCACCCATTTGGCCATTTCGTTGGGACTGGAATTGATCGACCCAGCTGGTCCCATGGCGTCAATGTTGCGGAAATCCAGTTTTTTTACTTTGCCCATGGGTTTGTCTTCCCAGCCATAGGGTAGGGCATGATCTGTTGTCTTTTGCAGGTCGGCGACCGAAAAATTGGTTTCTTTCATGCCCAAAGGTCCCAGGATTTTGGCGCGGGTGTATTCTTCCCAACTTTGCCCCGACATTTTTTCGATGAGGTATCCCGCAGTCATGAACATAAAATTGTTGTACTGCCATTGTTGCCGAAAACTCACCGTAGGTTCAAATAGTGGAATGGATTTATACAATTCTTCTCTTGAACGAGGCGAGCCGTACCAGGCAAAGTCATGGCGAGGCAAACCGGAAATATGGCTGAGCATATCCGCTGGGGTCAGTTTTTCGCCAGCATATTCATCGTGTAGTTTAAAGTCGGGCAGGTATTCCACCAAGGGTTTGTTCAGGGAAATTTTCCCGTCCTGGGCCAATTGGCAAACGCCAAATGCTGTGAAAGCTTTGGAACAAGAACCAATGGCAAATTGGGTGTTGGCCGTGACCGCTGTTTTTTGCTCCAGATCCTTGAATCCAAATCCCTTGGCGTAAATGATCTTTCCATTGCGGACTACCGCCAGCCCTACCCCAGGAACCAGCCAGTCCTGGCGGGCTTTTTCGATGTAGGTCTCAATGTCACGGAAAGGATCAACAACCGCTGCGGGTGTTTTGCTCTTTTTTTGAGCCAACAGGCTCAAAGGCAGACCTATGGTGCAAAACAAGAGCAGTAGGAAAGTTTGTTTTTTCATAAAATGATTTTTAAGCTGCTCTAAATAAGCAATAAATAAGCTATTTTTTGTAAAAAAATCACCTCATTTTTCCAACCCCCGTTTGGATTCCCACGTCTTCAAAAAATGAAGTAGCTGCTTCGGTATTCGAATTCTGATAACTCAAGACTTGTTTGGATTAACCCAAACAAGTACAAAAAACCTGACACCATGCTTCGTAAACACTACCTGACTGGAATATTGGGGCTCATGCTGGCTACCGTACTCAGCAGTTGTTTGAAGGATTCCTGTGAAACCTCTACAACTTATGTTCGGATGGATCCCGTTCGGATCACTACAACTGAATTGCGCAAAGACATCAAGCCAGAAGCTGCAAGGCCGCTGAAAGATGCTGGAAAAATATACGTCTATGAAGGCTACCTGATCATCAACGAGCCAGAGCAAGGACTACACATCATTGACAACCGTAATCCCAAAAGTCCTGTTCCCGTTTCTTTTGTACCGATTCCAGGCAACATCGATATGGCCATCCGCAACAATATTTTGTACGCAGATAGCTGGGTCGACCTGGTGATGTTCAACATTGAAGATCCCGCCAACCCGAAATTTGCCGGGCGTGTGCAAGATGCTTTCCCGAATTTTGGGGTAGACCCCGTGCTGGGCATCACCGTAACGTACAAGGCATCCGAAGTAACCGAAAGTATTCCTTCTTGTGATCAGGGCGGCATTGTCTTTTTTAGAGGCCAGGAATTGTGGATGCAATCTGCTGACGCCGCGGTACGATTCAGTTCCAATTCAGGAAGTGGCAGTAAAGTTGGCGCGCCAGGTGGTACTACGGTTGGGGTAGGCGGTTCTACTGCTCGGTTCACAATTACGGAGAATCACCTGTATACGGTAGACAACGCCAATTTGAGGGTGTTCAATCTCTTGAATGCCACCGATCCCAAGCTGGCCAATACGCTTAACATTGGCTGGGACATTGAAACTATTTATCCTTATGACAATAAACTCTTCATTGGAGGCATGTCGGGCATGCGGATTTATGATGCTACTGATCCCGAATCGCCTAAGTTTTTGTCCAATTTCCAACACGCCCGGGCTTGTGATCCGGTAGTAGCACAAGGGAATCGAGCTTACGTAACCCTGCGGGAAGGCACAGTTTGTGAAGGCTTCAACAATCAACTGGACGTGTTGGACATCACTGATGTCACCCAGCCCAAATTGATCAAAACCTACCCGCTGCATCGCCCCATTGGTCTATCGATTACCGGAGAAATCCTGATGATTTGTGAAAGTGACCAGGGCCTCAAAGTATTCAATGCTAAAGATGATCTGGCGATCGATAAAAACTTGTTGCAACACCTCGATGAGTTCGATGCTTTTGACATCATCGCTTTGGAAAAAGAGTCCTTGGCCATCATTACGGGTAAAAATGGCATTTATCAGTACGATTATTCCAATCCGAAGAAACTACAACGTTTAAGTGTACTGAATATCGCGAAGTAAATGCTGAATGGAGGTAGGTTTTGGCCTGCCTCTATTTCTCTTCCTATTCCCAAAACTTCCCTATATTTATCCAAGTGCTTTAACACCAATGCCTATGAAATACTGTCTTTACCTATGTTTTGTTTTATGCCTGGCTGGTTCAAGCTTGTATGGGCAAGACGTTACGGTTGCGGAGTCGGCTGGCAAGAGTAAAGATCTGGTCATTCTCAAAACAGGAAGGAAAATACTAGGAAAAATCCTGAAATACGAAGTCGGGAAAGAAATGATTTTTCTGACCGATGCAGGGATACAAATGAAAATTCCTGCTGAAGTAGTGTGGCGGTTTGTTGCTGGTGCACGGACGACTGAACTCAATAACTTATTTAAACAGGAGAAACCCGAGAAACCTGAGAAGCCATTTTTGGCAGCCGGTAAATTTTACAATAACGTTGCCCTGGTCATTCCGTTTGGCGCCAAAACTGCGGGAAATAGCAGTACTGGCCTTGGGTTTGAATACAGCTTTGGCATGCAGATGAGCCCAAAGTTGGGCCTGGGTGTCGGTACGGGTATGAACTTTATGTTCGGCAGCCTTTCCGATCGGTTGATACCCTTGGTGGCTGAAATTCGTTACTACAACAACCCCGAGCGCCGTCATCGCGCTTATGCCCTGCTGGATAGTGGGTACAGTATGGGCTGGATGGCGGACAAAACCAGTGAAGCTTACAGCCTAAAAGGCGGCTGGAGAATCCATCCAGCATTGGGTGTTGCCTGGAACAGCAGAGGCGGTACCCGCTTCAGTACAGAGTTAGGTTTTTTGCACCAACGGGCTACTTTGGTAGAAGATTGGTGGGAAACGAGTCAGTGGAGACGAGAAAATGACTACAAAATGAATCGTTGGGTGTTTAAAATGGGTCTACTGTTCTAACATCCACGGTCACCGAGCGAAGTCGAGGTGTCGTTGATGTTAGAACGTACACGTACTCGACAAGTAACTATCGAACTATGGCGCAAAACCCGCAACAACATACCGAAAAAGAGATTGTAGCTGGCTGTGCGGCCAACAGCCGTTACTACCAGGAACTCCTTTACCGAAAGTACTTTCCGGTGATGTTGAGGATGTGTTTGCGTTATACCGAAGACCGCGACGTAGCCCTGGAAATCATCAACAATGGTTTTCTACGGGTTTTTCAAAAGATCGACACCTTTACTTTTAGTGGCTCATTGGAAGGTTGGATTCGCCGGGTGGTGTTCCACTGCTTGTCGGATTATTTCCGGCAAAATACCCGGAAAATCGACTTTTTGGAACTGGACGGAAGGGATGCGCCAACCCGTACTTCGGCCCTCTCCGACTTGTACCTGGAAGACCTGCTGAGCCTGGTGGAGCGTTTGCCAGACGTAAGTCAACGCGTGTTTCGCCTGTATGCGATAGAAGGATATACCCACGCCGAGATTGGCGAGATGTTGAGCATGAGTGAAGGTACCTCAAAATGGTACCTGTCTATTGCACGAAAAGAATTGAAAGAGATGATCAATCGTCAACTCAATAACCAACGGAACTATGCGGGATAATTTACACGACGATTTATTTGCCGATCACGCCTGGCAGGAAATGCACAGGGTTCTGGATCGGGAAATGCCGGAACGCAAGCGCCGTGGGTTCTTGTTTTGGTTGCTGCCGGCCTTAGGCTTTTGTGTGTTGTTGGGGCGTGATACCACAGTGGACACCAAAATTCCAGTTGCTGCAGAAAAACCAAAACAAAACACGCGTGCCATTGCCCAGGCAGATGAAAAGCCTGTAATCAAAGCAGAGCTGCGCAGCAAAACAAACCCGGAAAAGACAGCGCTGGAAACAGCGCAAAATCAATCGAAAAAACTAAACACAAGCAATCCGACGGTAGCGGAGTTGGCCAGAGCCGTGGCTCCAGCGCTGCAACGCAACACAAAAGGGGTGCAAAAACTACCCTTGCTGCCCCAGTCGAACCGGCAAGAACCTGGATTGGTGGCTGAACAAAATGCTGAGCTTGCCCCAACTACCTCGATGCCGACGGTGCCGGATGCTTCGAACAAGGATCAGGAAGCAGTGGTCAATGTGCTCTCCACCGCAGAAGAAGCGCCAAAAACAACCACAATAAATGAAGAGGCGGAAGCTAAAATCAGCAGTAGCGATCCCATTGCAACCCTACAATTTGATCTGGATGTGCGCGAAGCAAAAATAGAAAGCCCCAGTATAACACCACTTCACGTTAAACAAAAGCTGGAATGGTGGGCTGAAACGGGCACCCAAATGACAGCTGGCATCAGCGGGCCAAGTGGCTATCGGGCTGGTTTGCTGGCGGGAATACCCCTCGGGAAGTTGCGTATGCGGGTTGGCGTTGAATACCAAAACACAGAAGTAGACTTTAAAGCCGTTCAACGCGACATTGCGGGTCGAGAAAGTTTAACAGATGTAAAACTCGCTACACCGCCATTAACATCATCTTCACCTGCGGTCAATGCAGATCAGGCCCAAACAGTATCGAGCATCTATCTGCAATTCATGAACCTGAACCTGTCACTGTATCACCCGCTTGGGAAGCGTTTTGGGCTTGCGGTAGGCGGCAGTATGTTGTATCTTGAAGGAATCCGATTGGGTGACCAATATGTTAAAGGGCCATTCTTTAATACTTCCAATGCGAAGTACGATTTTGCCAATAGTTTAAACAATGGCTTCCTTGGTCAACAAGCGGAGAGTTTATCCCAAAGCAATTTCAAAACCCTTGGTTTTGCACTGCAAGGGGAATTCTCTTATCGGATTGCCACGCGTTGGGGCGTCAATCTGGGCTATCGCCATTCCCTGCAACATTTTACGAAATCAGCAGATTTGTTGCTGAAACCGAATTGGGTGGATGTGGGCGTGAGGTATCGGTTGAAATAGGGTAGATAACAGAATGACGAATTTCTCGAATGACGAATGACGAATAATCGCCAGCGCATAGTTGGTGAATAAAAAAGCCCCTTGATTTCCTTCCAGAAACCAAGGGGCTTTTTTATTCACCAATCATCAACACTTACTGCTGATAATAAGCCTTATCATTTTTTCCACCACCCTGAATCACATCCAGGCGGCGCTTGAATTCCTTTGAAGCTTCCAGGTCATTTTTCTTGGCGTGGATTTCTTTCAAGGCGATCAAGGTGTTGGTATCGTTGGGATCCAGTGCTTCGGCGCGTTTGAAGAAAGGCAGCGCCTTTTCAAATTGAGCGAATACCTCGTCCTTCATTTCTTTGTACTTTTTTAACCCCTCTTTAGAGTAGTCGTTTTCCAAAACGTTCATCTTTTGGGTCGTAACGGCTGCTTTGTTGTAGTACAAGGCACCAATGCTGTACACCGCATCCACGTTTTTGGCATCTTTGCTAATGGCTCGGTTGTAATAATCCAGGGCAGCATTGAAGTATTCATCCGCTTTGACCTTGTCGCCAGCAGTTTCCATTTTTTGGTACAGGTTGTCATACACACTGCCCAATACAGTATACAAAGAAACGTTGTTTGGTTCTTTGTCAATGGCGGCTTTCAGTTTTTCGATCAACACATCCAGTTTACCCAATTTGAGGTGGTGGTTGATGTCGGCAAAAAGCAAGCTGATCTCATCAGGGTAGCGCTTGCGCCCTTCATCGAGATATTTGTAAGCTGCATTTACATCGTTTGCCGCATTGAGGGTATAAAGGCTCTCGTAGATGGCCGCTTTGTCGTATTTAGCCGCGTACAATTTCTCCAACAAGGGCTTGGCAACGTCATTCTTTTCGGCCAAAAGTGCCGCAGTAGCGGTCAGGAATACGGCATAGTTGTACGCTTCTTCCGTCTCCAGAATACTTTTAGTCGCATTCTTTTTCAGGTCTTCGTGAGAGGCCAGTAGGAGGTTGAAGTTGTCGTAAGCCAGTTGGTACTTTTGCTCTTCAAAAGCAACGCGACCAAAGTTGTCAAGGTTTCCTTGTACAGCTTGCAGACCAGTCAGAATGTCTTTGGTTTCAAATTTTTTGGTCACCAGTGGCAGCGCCTTGGAAAAAGCAGTATAAGCTTCAACCGCAGGTGCTTCAGCAGCGGGCAGGTCTTCCAGTTTGCCCAGATTCGTGGTTTTGATTTGAATGATTTGCGAGGCAATCTCGTTGTAGATTTTGCCTTTGGTCAGCCATGCATCCAGGATGGCTTGATTTTCTGCAACCCCCATCGCTTTATCGATGGCATCCTTGGCTTCTTTCAGCTTTGGCTTGTTGTTGAAAGCGTCGAGCGTGAAAGTATTGTATGCTTTCTTTGCATCTTTATAGTCCTGTGCATTGACTGTCGTAAGGACCAGCAGGAATGACAGAGCCAGGAAAAACTGTTTTTTCATGTTAAAGATGATTTTTGATTGAATTAAAGTCATTGTTATGACGCCAATGTTCCTTTTTTGGAACAGTTGCTTGAGCTAATGTAGGGAAATTTAACGAAACCTTAAATTATGAGGGTTCAAAGTTCGGGGGTTAGTAGGTTCGAAGTTTAAAGGTTCGCGACAAAGTTAACGTTGAAACGCCAAAACCCCCGAACTTCGAACCCCCGAACCCTTTATCATTCCACCACTTCCGTTTCCGTAGATTCGGTGGTTTCGGTAGATTCAATAGTCTCCGTAGATTCCGTGATGTCTGCAATTTCTGTGCCATCAACTTCTTCCCCTTCTACTTCGGCGATGTGTTTCACTACGGTTACGTCAGCGATGTCGTCGTCGTCGTCCAGGCGGATGACCCGTACTCCTTGGGTAGCGCGGCCCATCACGCGGAGCCCACCGATGGCCATGCGGATGATGATACCCGAACGGTTGGTGATCATGAGGTCATCGTCGTCTTTAACAGATTTGATGGCCACCAACATTCCGGTTTTATCGGTAATTTGAATGGTTTTCACCCCTTTTCCTCCCCGCTTGGTGAGGCGGTATTCTTCTACTTCGGAGCGTTTACCATTGCCTTTTTCGGACACAACCAGCAGGGTGGATTCCTTGTCGTCAGGTGCGATACACACCATGCCAACCACGGCATCTTTACCATCCTCGGCCAAAGTCATTCCCCGTACCCCGGCAGCACTTCGCCCCATTGAGCGTACCCCTGCTTCGTTGAAGCGTACGGCATATCCTCGGCGGCTGGCCAAAAATACCTCGTGATTACCACCCGTCAGCCAGGCTTCCAGCAATTGGTCGTCTTCGTTGATGGTAATGGCATTGATGCCCCCGGCACGTGGACGGGAGAAAGCCTCCACGGGTGTTTTTTTGATGACGCCCTGCTGGGTGCAGAACATGATATAGTGGTTGTCGACAAATTCTCTGTCAACCAAACTTTCAATGACGATAAAGGCCTTTACCTTGTCTTCTTTAGGAATGGCCAGGATGTTCTGAATGGCCCGTCCCGTAGCGGTTTTGGCAGCCTCCGGGATTTCGTATCCTTTCAACCAGTAGCATCGGCCTGCGGAAGTAAAGAGCAGCAGGTAATGGTGCGTATTGGTGACGAACATGTGCTCGATGAAGTCTTCATCGCGGGTTTTGCTGCCTCTGGAGCCTCGTCCACCACGGCTTTGTTGGCGGAATTCCGAAACAGGCGTACGTTTGATGTAACCAAGGTGAGAAATAGTAATCACTACCTCTTCTTCCTTGATCATGTCCTCCATATTGATTTCCCCATCGGCAGCTTCGATGACGGTGCGGCGCGCATCCCCAAAATTGGCTTTGATTTCCGTCAATTCCTCTTTGATGATTGAGCGGCGCAATTCTTCGCTGTCCAGAATGGAATTGAGGTAATCAATCAGTTTTTTGATCTCGTTGTATTCGTTGCGTACTTTGTCGCGCTCCAGCCCGGTCAAACGCTGTAAGCGCATGTCGAGAATGGCTTTGGCCTGTATTTCTGAAAGGCCAAAGTTGCTCATCAAACCTTCCCGTGCTTCGTCTACTGTCCGGGAGGCGCGAATCAGGGCAATGACCTGATCCAGGTGATCCAGGGCAATCAACAAACCTTCCAGAATGTGGGCGCGTTCTTCGGCTTTACGCAAATCAAACTTGGTGCGGCGCACAACAACTTCCAGACGGAACTTGATGAACTCCTCAATCATGTCCTTGATGTTGAGCGTATACGGACGCCCATCAACCAAAGCCACGTTGTTGATCCCATAAGAGCTTTGCAGCGGAGAGTATTTGTAGAGTTGGCTCAGTACCACCTTGGCAATGGCATCGCGTTTCACATCCAGTACCACCCGAATGCCCATGCGGTTGGATTCGTTGGAAATGGCGGAAATGCCATCGATACGCTTCTCATTGACCAAATCGGCAATTTTTTCTTCCAGCGAAGAAATATTGACTTGGTAAGGTACTTCGGTGATGATGATTTGTTCCTTGCCGGTTTTGGTGGTTTCAATTTCTACCTTACCACGCAATACCACCCGGCCGCGACCGGTGCGGAAACCATCGCGGATGCCCGACATACCATATATAATGCCACCCGTGGGGAAATCGGGCGCCAGGATGTATTTCATCAATTCATCGATGGTGATTTCTGGATCGTCAATGGTTGCGATTACGCCATCGATCACTTCACCAAGGTTGTGGGGCATCATGTTGGTGGCCATCCCCACAGCAATACCCGTAGCGCCATTCACCAACAAGTTGGGGAAACGGGTGGGCATCACGGATGGCTCGGTCAGTGTATCGTCGAAGTTGTTGGTGAAGTTTACGGTGTCCTTTTCCAGGTCGGCCATCAACTCATCGGCGATTTTGCGCATCCGGGCTTCGGTATAACGCATGGCCGCAGGGCCGTCACCGTCGATGTTGCCAAAGTTTCCCTGGGGATCGATCAAAGGATAACGCAAGGACCAATCCTGGGCCATCCGCACCATGGTGTCGTATACGGAGGTGTCACCATGGGGGTGGTACTTACCCAGTACTTCCCCCACAATACGGGCTGATTTTTTGTGCGCTTTGTTGTAGGTAACGCCCAAGTCGGACATCCCGTACATGACCCGGCGTTGCACGGGTTTAAGGCCGTCCCGTACATCCGGCAAAGCACGCGAAACGATCACCGACATCGAATAATCGATGTAGGCAGACTTCATTTCGTCTTCGATGTTAACGGGAATAATGCGCTGATCTAGAGGCATGCAAAATGTGATTTTACTAAACGCTGTTTCAAGCTTAAAAAAATGGTAGGCAAAGATACGATTTTTTTGGGAAGCCCCAAACGCAGGGAATGAAATTGTAGTGGGAAAAATTGCCCGGCACAAGGCTAAAATATTTTTGGCATTTAGAATGTTATAGAATTGCACAACATGTTGCTATAACTACGGCCAAAATTCTTTAACTTTAGTATTAAGTCAATGAATAACTACTTTAACCTTAGTGTATTGATGGTGTTTTTTACACTTTTGTTGAACCTTTTGCCTCATGGGTCAACGGCTCAGATTGCCTTCTATTCATCTGATAACTTAGAAAAGATAAAGGAAGGTACAACTTACATCGTGGTCAAAGAACCGGATTTTCAGCTTCCTGAAGCCTACATCGATATTGTTAAAAAATATTGGACTTTTTCCAAAATAGAATTCATCAAATACAACGAAGTTAAAGATCACATTCGGCTGGGTAATTCCTTTTTTATGTTTGGAGGGTATGTTCTTACAAAGGGGATTAGTACCTACACCTATGTCTATCTCAGTCTTTGGACACCTGATGAAAAATATTTCAAAAAGGAAAAAAAGAAAGCTTTTGAAACATACGATCAACTGGAGTTAGCACGCATTGAACTCTTTACGGATTATCCAACGTTGGAGCATCCAGAAACGGTGTACAAAGATGAATTTGATGAGTATGAACACATCCGCAACTGGGGCCCGGGATTTCTGAAAAATTACCTTCAACAATTGATGGATTTATTCAAAAAAGGAGAAGAAAGATTATTGACAAACAGCGTATTGGATCAAAATAAAATCAAAACCCTGGCTCAAGAAACGCTTTATGTTCCTGATTATGCATTGATCCATTTTAAAAAATGGGGCGGAGATGAATCAACCCGTACGGAGGAAAAGGCACTATTTAAAGACTATCCATTCAAGTACCAACTTATTTCGAATGACGAACTAAATGAAAAAATTTTAAAGGCAGAGCAGCCCTTTTATTACCTGGTCTACGTCAAAAGCTCCACTGACAAATATATTTCAGTGGTCAATGCTCAAACGGGTGAGCTGATTTACAGCCAACACGATTATGGCTACAACTTGGAATCCAAAGATTTACAGAAACTTGCTGACACCATCAGAAAGAAAAAATGATTTCACCTAAAAAATAAATTTGGAATTTAAAAAATAGTTGTACTTTTGCACCGCCTTACAGGGCTTACAGTGCAATACTTTCCTACGGACAATTGCCTACCTAGCCTGCATCACAGGCGAAATTATGTCAAAAGGGTCGCGCGACAACAACAGAAATTGACGGATAGTGCGCCCCCGACATCTAACACAACTTAATGAAACAAGTGAAATTTTCTGACCTGGCACTGAGCCAGGACGTTCAAAGCGCGATCGATGACATGGGCTTTGCTGAGGCGACGCCAATTCAATCTGAAGCCATTCCTCATTTGCTCAAGGGGCACGACCTGATTGGTCAGGCTCAAACAGGTACGGGCAAAACTGCGGCATTTGGTATTCCATTGCTGGAATCCATTGATTGCGAAACGCGTGAAGTGGCGGCGATTGTGCTTTGCCCCACCCGCGAATTGGCCATCCAGGTAGCTGAAGAGCTGCGCAAACTGGCCAAATACAAAAAGTCACTGCGTATTTCCACTATTTATGGTGGCGATTCTATCCAACGGCAGTTGAAGGAATTGAAAGCTGGCCCACAAGTAGTGGTAGGTACTCCAGGACGGGTTATGGATCACCTTCAGCGCAAAACCTTGCGTTTGGATCACATCCAAATGGCGGTACTGGATGAAGCAGACGAGATGCTCAACATGGGTTTTCGGGAAGACATCGAAAACGTGTTGAACCAAATGCCCGAAACGCGCCAAACGGTTTTGTTCTCGGCAACCATGCCCCGACCAATTCTCGAAATTGCCAAGCGTTTCCAAAAGAACCCCATCCACGTTAAAGTGGTGAAGGAAGAACTGACCAACGCCTCAATCGATCAGATCTACTACGATATTCCCGTACAAGCCAAAGAAGCGGTAATTGCACGTTTGATCGAATACTATGACCTGCAACGCGTCATCGTGTTTGCCAACATGAAAAAAACCGTTGATGACCTGACCGAAGGCCTTAACCTTTTGGGTATCAGTGCCAAAGCCATTCACGGTGACTTGAACCAAAACCAACGCAACGCCGTACTGACTGCATTCCGTGGTGGATCGGTCAATGTACTGGTGGCTACGGATGTAGCGGCTCGGGGCATCGATGTAAGCTCAGTAGACGGCGTATTCAACTACGACCTCCCTTACGACGCAGAATACTATGTACACCGCATTGGCCGCACGGGCCGTGCCGGTAAGTTGGGCAAATCGTTCAGCTTTGTTACCGGAAGAAACGATCGTTACCGCTTGCGCGATATCGAAGATTTCAGCAAGGTGCGTATCGACAGACACAATGTACCCACCGTACAAGACTTGGCCAAACGCCAACAGGCTAAACTTTGGGAGAAAGTTACCGAAACACTGGCCGAAGGTGGAGACCTGGAACCATACGAAATCCTGGCTCGGGACTTCTGCAAAAACAATGGATTGGACAGCCGCCAACTGGCAGTTGCCCTGGTCAAAATGGCCATGCCAGACGTCAATGCAGTAGAAATCCCCAACCTGAATGCTGAGCGTGAAAGACGCCCGTCGGTGAGAGAAGGCGGTGAGCGCGAGTTCAGCCGCAACAGCAATGGCGGTGGCTACAATGGCGGCTCAAGAGGTGGCAACAGTGGCGGTGGCTACAAGTCAGGCCCACCCAAGAAAAAAGAATACGGCTCATACAAGGGCGAAGGCTTTGGCGGTAAAAAGCCAGGCGGTAAAAAGAAATTTTCCCGCGCGATAGCATAAGCTACAGAAGCATAAATTACAAAGGCGACATGTCAACTTTACGTTGGAGTGTCGCCTTTGTCGTTTTGGAATAGGTACAGAATAAATGGACTCGCTACAACAAAAGACTCCCTTGGGCAAAAACAAGTCTCAATTAGGATCCCTCCTCTCATTTTAGTTTAAGGGGCTTCTATTGCAACGAGTCTATTGACCCTTACACCACTTTTTTTCCACTAATAACCCGCAAGATTATTGCGACCACTGCAATCAACAGCAGCACGTGAATAAGGCCTCCGGCGTGGAAACCAATGAATCCAATCGCCCAACCGATGATTAAAATTACCGCAATGGTATAGAGCAGATTATTCATGATTTGGTACGTTTAAGTTTTGAATAGTTTTTACACTGCAAATATGCGGCCACTTGTTTTCATAAGGCTTACACAAATCCAGAAATAATTTACATCATTCACAGTTAGCGCATAGAAAATCAATACAATCAGAAATTTTTCAATGGGTAACCCATCCCATTTTATCCCGCAGATAGAAAAAATACCATTCCCCATTTTTCCCCAAAAAGAGGAAAAATGTACCACTATTTGGACACAAGCCAGCGTAAATAAGCGACGATCTAAGTCATCAAAAATGTGAGAATAATGCAATTCATTTTAAAAATTATGTAACACACTTTCCCTTGAATCCCCTGACCTTTGTGCTCACAAACAACAGGTAAGAGATGGACAAAATTATTGGATAACAAACCAATGCGAATGAAAACTTCTAATACTTCAGTAGAAAAATTATACCACAGCTATGGGGCCAAACTCTACAGTATTGCCATGGAAATTGCACCCAATCAAGCTGCAGCAGAAAAAATTCTCATCGGCACCTTTGTAAAAATTCACCGACAGCAATCGACCCTGTTAAACGGACATTCCCCACCCGTTTACATCACCTTAATCAAATTAGTCCTCCAAACCGCCCACGAACAACTTTACAGCAACCAACTGAAATACAATTTTACACTCAAGCAATTTGCAAATACGCCGCTGTTGAACAAATTGATTTGTGAACAAATAAGTTTGGAAAACTACTGTACAGAAAACCAACTCACCCGCGCTGATGCAGCGAAAAAAATTCGTGAAGAACTAATGTCCATCCGCAATTCCAAGCATCAAACTGCCATGCCACTCCCCAAATTTTAAACATGCTCTAAGCACCTTCTAATATGGAAATGAGCACGTTGATTAAATTGCCTTTTTATGCAAAGACTGCACTCCTGTTGATTGGATTGTATGTGTTTGTTAGTATTCTTTCCATTGGGCAAGATATTATCCTTCCTCTTGTTTATGCCGCCATCATTGCCATTTCGGTTAGTCCGGTGGTCAGTTTTTTGGTCAAGAAAAAAATCAATCGGGCAATCGCCATTTTTATCGTACTTATTTTGGCACTGATGTTCATTGTTGGACTGATCTTATTATTGGTATCTCAAGCCAGTATGTTCAGCCAGGCTTGGCCCCAGTTGGTGCTTAAGTTTGATGATTTGTGCGACCAAGCCATTAACTGGGCTTCAGGTTGGTTAGGCGTTAGTATCCGGCAAATCAATACATGGATTACCGATACAAAAGCAGACCTTTGGAACAACAGCAATGCGGTGATCGGCATTACCTTAACCACCATGAGTGGGGTGTTGGCTGCCATTTTCCTTACCCCGGTGTATATTTTTATGATTTTATTTTACCAGCCGCATTTGGTAGAGTTTGCCCATCGTTTGTTTGGCGTGTCCAACAACAGCCAGGTAAGTGAAATCCTGACGGAGACGAAGACCATTATTCAGGGCTACCTCGTCGGTCTTTTTGCCGAATTTGCGATTGTAGCGGTACTGAATATTCTGGGACTATTGGTACTTCGGATGGAGTACGCCATCCTGCTGGGCATTGTAGGTGCTCTCCTCAACGTGATTCCCTATCTTGGTGGAATTATTGCGATGGGGCTCTTCGCCGCGATTGCCCTGGTGACCAAATCACCAATTTATATTGCTTATGTGATCGTACTTTACTCGGTCATCCAATTCATCGACAACAACTACATCGTTCCCAAAATAGTTGGCTCAAAAGTGAAGCTTAATGCCCTCATCTCTATCGTTGCAGTGATTGTGGGCGCTGCCATTTGGGGCATCCCCGGGATGTTTCTTTCCATCCCCCTGACGGCAGTCATCAAACTGGTGCTCGACCGCATTGAACCATGGAAACCCTGGGGCTTTTTATTGGGGGATACCATGCCTCCACTGGTCAAACTGGATCTGAATTTCAGCGCCATCGTCAAAAAAACAAAGCGCAAGGAAAAAAGTGTGAAAGATGTAACTAAAGACTAGAATTGTGTAATGTATGTATTTTGTAAATCAACGAAATTTGTATTGTGAAAATTCATTCACTATTAAAGTTTATGAAATTGAAAAAGAGAAAACTATTGACACTCCTGGCCATTGTATCGGTTTTTTTATTCGTCGGCTGCCAAAAAGACGATTATGTGGAAATCGTGGGACTCTGTCCCGTTGTCGTATCCAGTAACCCAGTAAACGGGGCAACCAGTGTACCACTGCTCAACGTCATTACGGTAAGCTTTAATGAGCGGATGAATCCAGCTACCCTCAATGCTACCTCTTTTAGCTTACAGGCAGCAAGTGCAGTTGCGGGAACGATTTCGTATACCGATACAACGGCAACTTTTACACCTGCTAGCCCCCTCAGTCCGAATACGACGTATACAGGTAAGGTTACAACGGCGGCAAAGTCTTTAAAAGGCAATGCTTTACAAGCAGATTATGTCTGGAGCTTCAGCACCTTTCAATAATCATTTCGCCAGCTTAGGTATTTGATCGGTAGATCAATGAACCTTAAATCATAAAAATATGCAAGTCACAACTATTGATAAAAAAGGACTCCGTATGACGTGGGTTCCTTTTAACATGAGTATGAAAAGTCTTCTTTTAAGTTTGTTGCTTTGGATGGGTATCCCGCTGTTTCTGCAGGCTCAAGAAACAACTTACAGCCAATCTTCTTTTCGATTTGGAATAGCCGCTGGTGCCAATTTTAATTTTTACCGCGGATCGACCCAAATGTTGAATCCAACGTTCACGGCTCCCGTTGCGTTCAACTATGCAGATGGTGCAGATTTTTTCATCGCACCCTTGATAGAATATGTCCACCCAACCTCAAACCTGGGTGTGTCACTACAAGTAGGTTATGATGGCCGTCAAAGTGCTTTTAATCAGGAGATTACCCCTTGTAACTGTCCCGCAGACTTGACCACTAAACTCCGCTACATTACGGTAGAACCCACTTTGCGTGTTGCGCCATTTGGATCGGGATTTTATTTGTTCGGCGGGCCACGGATGGCCTTCAATATTGAAAAGTCGTTTACCTATTCCTTGGGCATCAATCCTGATTTGCCGGATCAATTGCCCACCCCGGACGTGAAAGGTGATTTGAGCAACGTAACACCTACACTGGTTTCGATGCAAATTGGAGCAGGGTTTGATATTCCCCTCTCTACGGCTGCATACCCGATGCAAGCCATCTTTTCGCCCTTTGTTTCTTTTCAACCTTATTTTGGTCAGAAACCACGCTCGGTTGAAACCTGGAACATTACGACACTGAGAGTTGGCGCTGCTTTGAAGTTTGGCCCCGGCAGGAAAAATTCAACTTCGACCACCATTACCGAACCGTTACCCCTTATCGAAAATGTTGCAGTGGTCGACCCCCAGGTTCAGTTTTATGTGACATCTCCCAAAAACATTCCAGTTGAACGTCGGGTAAGGGAAACTTTTCCGCTGCGGAACTACGTATTTTTTGACTTGGGATCAACGGAGATTCCAGATCGTTATGCGTTGATCACCAGAGATCAGGTTAAAGACTTCAAGGAAGACCAACTGGAGGTGTTTACGCCTAAAAAATTGTTGGGTCGTTCCGCACGGGGTATGACCGTATATTACAATGTCTTGAACATTCTGGGCGACCGAATGGGTAAAAACCCGGGCACAGCCATTAATTTGGTAGGATCCTCGGAGAAAGGGCCAGAAGATGGTCGGGTGATGGCGGAATCCGTTCAACGTTATTTGGTGAACGTATTTGGCATCAACAATTCCAGGATCAACGTGGAAGGCCGGACCAAACCCAATATTCCATCAGAACAACCTGGAGGTACCCTTGAGCTTGATTTGTTGCGGGCAGGTGACCGTCGCGTGTCGATTGAAAGCAGTTCTCCGGCTTTGTTAATGGAATTCCAAACCGGCCCGGAGGTCTTTTTGAAGCCAGTAGAATATACGGCAGTACAAGAAGCGCCTTATGACAGCTATGTCAATTTTTATGTCATGGGAGCGAATGAAGCATTCTCTTCCTGGTCGATGGACATTAAGGATGACAAAGGAATCGTGCAAGCCTTTGGTCCATACCAGCGGGAATCGGTCAGCCTGCCTGGAAAATCGATTTTGGGTACCCGGCCCGGAGGTCACTACACCGTAACCATGATCGGTAAGACGAAGACTGGGAAAATCGTAAAAAAGGAAGCTGCTGTAGATATGGTGCTTTGGACTCCGCCTACCAACGAGGAAGGGATGAGATTCAGCGTAATTTATGAATTCAATGAATCGAAAGCCATTGCTATCTACGAAAAATACCTTACGGACGTCGTCATCCCCAAAATTCCGCAAGGCGGAACCGTCATTGTCCACGGCCATACGGACATCATTGGCGATGAGACTTACAATCAAAAATTGTCGATGGAGCGTGCCAATGATGTCAAACGCATCATGGAAAATGGTTTGTCTAGATTGGGTAGAAATGATGTTAAATTCCAGGTCTACGGGTCCGGAGAAGACGAAAGTATGTCACCCTTTGACAACAATTATCCAGAGGAACGTTTTTACAACCGGACGGTGATTATTGATATTGTTCCGCGCAACTAATTGATTTTAATTGTATCTAGTCAAAATACAAGAGGCTGTCTATACAAAAGTATAAGCAGCCTCTTACCTGTTTAACATCATCAAAAACAATCCAATGCGTAGCTTAGGAACAAACATCAATACGAACGTAAATGGGCTGATGGTCAGTTACAACGATGAGGGGCCAGTCGGAGCTCCAGTTGTCCTGTTTATCCATGGATTTCCTTTAAATAAGTCCATGTGGAATGCTCAGTTTGAAGCACTAAAGCCTACTTATCGGGTCATTGCGTATGATGTACGAGGGCATGGAAATTCTGAAGCGGGAACCGAGGATTTTTCGATTGAGCTTTTTGTTGAAGACCTGCTTGGATTCATGGATACCCTGCAACTTGACCAAGTGATTTTGTGCGGGTTGTCTATGGGCGGATATATTGCCTTAAGCGCTATTGAAAAACACCCGGAACGTTTTATTGGGTTAGTATTAAGCGATACGCAATGCCTGGCGGATACCCCCGAAGCAATAGCAAAAAGAATGGCGGCAATTGAAAGCATCCGGGAAAAAGGAGCGGAATTGTATGTTGAGCAAAGCATTCAAAACCTTTTTGCTGTGGCATCTTTTGACACCAAACCAATGGAAATAGGCAGCGTAAAGGAAATGATGAACAAAACCACGGCACAATCTATGTGCAATACCTTGCATGCTTTGGCGATGCGTAAAGAAACCTGTAGCAAGTTATCGGAGCTAACCATGCCTATTCTAATTTTAGTGGGAAAAGAAGATAAAATCACTCCGCCCAAAGTAGCTGGTTTGATGCTTGACAAAACCCAGCATTCTACTTTGGTCATTGTAGAAGATGCTGGCCATTTGGCCAATATAGAAAACCCGCACCAATTCAATCAACAACTGATGAATTTTATGGATCGATACTTTCCAATTGACATGCACTGATGATTTTTCGTTATGTTGCTAAATAATTTGTTGCTCATCATTATCCTGTTGATGGTTGTTTCCCTTTTTTCGATGTTGAGCGAAAAGTTGCGGATTTCCTATCCGATTTTTTTAGTGATCTGTGGCTTGTTTATCGGGTTTATCCCCAACGTATTGGACATCACCCTGAAGCCCGATTTGGTATTCCTCATTTTTTTACCCCCATTGCTTTATGCCGCTGCCTGGAATACTTCCTGGAAAGATTTTTGGGCACTTCGCCGCTCGATCAGCTTACTGGCCCTGGGTTTGGTCATTTTTACCTCTTGCGCGGTAGCCATCGTTTCACATATGCTGATTCCCGGGTTTTCATTGGCCTTGGGCTTTTTGTTGGGTGGAATTATTTCACCACCCGATGCCATTGCCGCTACCTCGGTCTTGCAAAAATTAAAAATCCCCAAACGGGTAGTCAGCATTTTAGAAGGAGAAAGCCTGGTCAATGATGCCGCGAGTTTAATTGTTTTTCGCTTTGCCCTGGCGGCGGTTTTGACCCATAAATTTGTATTGCTGGAAGCTGGGATTGATTTTGTTGTCGTGGTCACCGCTGGAATTTTGATCGGTCTGGCCATTGCTTTTTTTATCTATGCCTTTCACCGATTTTTACCCACCACGTCAAGCATCGATACCGCCATTACTTTGATTGCGCCCTATCTGATGTATGTGACTGCCGAGCATTTTCACTTTTCAGGGGTATTGGCTGTTGTGAGTGGGGGACTTTTTTTAAGCTCGCGTTCTACCGAAGTATTTTCATTTAGCACCCGATTGCAATCACAGGGCGTGTGGGATACCCTGGTATTTCTGCTCAACGGGGTGGTTTTTGTCTTGATTGGCCTACAACTTCCCCTGATCTTAAAAAGTCTGGATCCTGGAACCATCACCCATGCCATTTATTATGGAGTCATCATCAGTTTTGTGACCATTTTGGTGCGCATCATCTGGGTTTTCCCGGCAGCGTATTTGCCCAGACTGCTCAGCAAAAAAATCAAAACCAACGAATCATACCCCGGCTGGAAGTCGGTTTTTATCATTGCCTGGAGCGGCATGCGCGGCGTGGTGTCGCTGGCTGCAGCCCTATCCATACCCCTCACTTTGAGTTCTGGCGAAGCCTTTCCGCAGCGGAACCTTATTTTGTTCATTTCCTTTATCGTCATCCTGTGTACGCTGGTGTTACAGGGTTTGAGTTTACCTTTTTTGGTAAGCAAATTGGACTTTGAAATCAAAGACAATGAAACGGAGCAGGAATTGGAAATACAAATGCATCTGGTATCAAGTGTTTTGGCCTACATCAATACCCGTTATGCCCAGGAAACAGAAACCGACAATGCTTTTCGCATGCTAAAGAAACGCTATGAACATTTGCAGAAGACCCAAAAAAAGCAATTGCACATTGAAGATGATATGCCTTCCTATATCTCGGCTTACCGTACCGCATTATTGGAATTGGTAGAGGTACGGCGAAAAGCTTTGGAAGAAATGAATGGAGAAAAAAAATACCCCGAGGAACTGATCCGCAGGTTGGAAAAAGTCATCGACCACGAGGAAGCGGGTTTGAGTATGCAATTAAAATAATGTGTGAATTATGTAACTCTTCCTACTGATCGTGTAACGCTTTACTTGATTAAGAACACTACCTTTGCGTTGTAATGTGTAATAATTGAGCAATGAAAATTTTACATATTACTCAAGCTCTAAAAATAAATTATTGCATACTATGGTCCTTGAAAAAAAAACCACGATGCAGCTCGTTTGCTTTTCCCATTTGTCATGGAAATTTGTATACCAGCGCCCACAGCATCTCTTAAGCCGCTTTACCAAAGATTATGCTGTTTATTATATTGAAGAGTTTATCTACAGTACGGAAGAAGACGGCTACTCTATAAACATTACCAATGAAAATGTTACCGTCATTGTGCCACACCTGTGCAACAGCATTAAAGAAGTACGGAATGAAACCAAAAGAAAAGAAATTATCCTAAAAAACCTGTTCAAAGAGCATTCCATCCAATCATATATTTTCTGGTATTACACCCCAATGGCGCTTGCCTTTACCGCTAATTTTAATCCCTTGGCCATAGTATATGATTGTATGGATGAATTGAGTGCTTTTAAATTTGCACCACCGGAGCTAAAAATATATGAACAGGAATTATTTAAAAAAGCGAATGTCGTTTTTACCGGTGGTAACAACTTATATAAAGCAAAGAAGGCCCAGCATCACAATATTCATTCTTTTCCGAGCAGTATTGATAAAGCCCATTTTAAAGCAGCCCGGGATAACCAAGAGGAAGTTGCAGACCAGTCAAAAATACCCCATCCCCGTTTGGGATTTTATGGGGTAATCGATGAACGTTTTGATATTGATTTAATCAAGCAGGCAGCAGATGCACAACCGGGCTGGCACTTCGTTTTAGTAGGGCCAATTATAAAAATTGATGCATCCACTTTACCTAAAAATAAAAATATCCATTATCTCGGTCCTAAAACATATGAGGAGTTGCCATCCTACCTAAGCGGCTGGGATATAGCATTGATTCCATTTGCCATCAACGAATCTACCCGGTACATCAGCCCTACCAAAACACCGGAATACCTGGCTGGCGGAAAGCCGGTAATTTCTACAGCCATTACCGATGTCATCAACCCTTATCATGAATTGGGATTGGTTCATATTGTACAAAATGCAGAAGACCTGGTACAAATGGCCACATCAGAATTAAGTATGACTGACAAGAGTGAATGGCTCACAAAAGTTGACGAATACCTCAGTACCATATCATGGAATGCCACCTGGGAAAGGATGCATGAATTGATGCAAAATGAAATTGAGGCGAATCCAAATTTACTAACCGACAAAATCAACCAATATGTATGATTATTTAATCGTGGGTGCAGGACTGGCAGGGTCGGTATTGGCTGAACGCTTGGCATCTAAAGCCAATAAAAAGGTTTTATTGATTGACAAGAGAAATCATATCGGTGGAAACACATTTGATTATTACAACAGCGATGGTATTTTGGTGCATAAATACGGACCGCATATTTTTCATACCAACAGCAAAGAAATTTTCGATTACCTCGGCAACTTTACGGAATGGCGGCCTTATGAACACCACGTTTTGGCCAGTGTGGATGGGCAGCTGGTACCAATACCCATCAACCAAAATACCGTCAATGCCCTGTACGGGTTAAATCTTTCTCAGCTGCAGGTACAGGATTTTTTTGATTCAAAAGCAGAGAAAAAAGACCAGATACTTACCTCAGAAGACGTGGTGGTCAATGCTGTAGGTAGAGAACTGTACGAGAAATTTTTTAAGCATTATACGGTTAAACAATGGGCGCTGGATCCATCGGCATTGGATGCTTCAGTAACGGCAAGGGTACCTACCCGAACCAATAAAGACAACCGGTATTTTACGGATAGCTATCAGGCAATGCCCCTGCATGGGTACACCAATATGTTTCACCGCTTATTGGATCATCCCAATATACATATCATGCTCAACACGGATTATAAAGATCTGGTTGATGAAATCAAATTTCAGACTTTAATTTATTCCGGACCTATTGATGCCTATTTTGATTTTTGTTTCGGAAAGCTTCCTTACCGCTCCATTAATTTTAAAAGCCAAACCATCGACAGTGAAAATTACCAGCCAACCGGAACAGTAAATTATCCCATGAGCCAGGCCTATACCCGTATTACAGAATTTAAACACCTAACCGGGCAAAAGCATGAGAAAACTTCCATTGTATTTGAATACCCTACCGCAGAAGGCGATCCCTACTACCCCATACCACGAAAAGAAAATATGGAGATATACAATCGGTATAAAACATTGGCCGTATCAGAACCCAATACGTTTTTTACAGGGCGCTTGGGCACTTATAAATATTATAATATGGACCAGGTAATTGCTCAATCACTAACCTTGTTTAAAAAAATAATGCAGACAGAACAACTCCATAATAAGCATGAACCCATCAAATCATCAAACGGCACCACGCAATTTAGTTAGCATATTGAAAAACCATGAATAACACAAACCCATTTCATTCTTTTTGGATGGCTGGTTACGAATGTGCCGACCACTTAAATGCTTTTGGTATAAGGGTTGACCTGATTAACACGACCGGCCACCTTCATTTGATGGATACCGACTATAAAAATCTTGCTCCCTTTAAAATTTCTACCGTACGTGAAGGCGTAAGATGGAGCAAGGTAGAAACAAAACCTTATCAATATGACTGGTCTGTGGTGGGCAATATGATCCAAAGTGGACAGGCCAACAACATCCAGCAAGTTTGGGATTTATGCCATTTTGGGTACCCCGATGATTTAACTCCTTTGCATCCTCAATTCACCAATCGTTTTGTAGCCTTGTGTACTGCCTTTGTACAATTCTATCGAAGCATCGATCCAAAGTCAACTTTAATTGTTACGCCGATCAATGAAGTAAGCTTTTTATCCTGGTTAGGAGGAGACGTAAAAGGCACCTCACCTTACTGCACCAACCAAGGTTGGGAGGTGAAGTACAATTTAATGAAAGCTTACATCAAAGGGATTGATGCCCTAAAAGCCGCTGACCCATCTGTGCGTATTTTAACTACTGAACCTTTAATAAATATTGTGCCGAGTTATGCTGCAACAAGTGAAGAAATAGAACATGCCGCAGCATTACATGAAGCTCAATTTCAGGTGACAGAAATTTTGTCTGGCAGGATGTGTCCTGAGCTAGGGGGTAGCGCAGATTACCTCGATATATTGGGCTATAATTTTTATTACAACAATCAATGGACATCAGCACCACATGAATTCTTGGATTGGAAAATAGGCGAGGCAAATCCGAAATTTATTCCTCTGCATCAATTGCTGATTTCAGCGTTCAAAAAATACAATCGCCCCTTTGCACTCACCGAAACAAGCCACCCCAAAGAAGACCGGCCATTGTGGATTAAAATGATTGAAGCCGAATCACAAAAATTGTTACAAGCCGAGCTCCCTTTTTGGGGCATTTGCTGGTATCCGATGGTCAACCGGCCCGATTGGGATTATTTACATGATTGGCACTATGCCGGAATATGGGATGACGTCTACCATACAGATTCACCAGTAAGAGCATTGCATGTGCCAAGTGCAGAGGCCCTGTTGTGGGCACAAAGCATCTTAAATAAATAATCTTATGCACGGAAGTAAATTCATGTTTGCTACAGGAATTGAAAATAGTTATCCCACTATTTTGTTGCCAGATGGCACAACCAAACGAGTAGATGAAATGGAGAAGACTGGACACTACCTCCAATGGGAAAGAGATTTTGATTTGGTAAAAGAAATGGGGATAGAGTTTTTGCGCTACGGCCCACCTTACTACAAAACGCATACTGCACCTGGTACATTTGACTGGTCTTTTACGGATGCTACTTTTAATCGCCTGAAGGAATTGAATATTACACCATTGGTTGATCTATGTCATTTCGGTGTGCCAGAATGGTTAGGGAATTTTCAAAACCCAGATTTCCCCTTTTACTTTGCGGAGTATGCAACTGCTTTTGCCACCAGATTTCCTCAACTGCAATTTTATACGCCAATTAATGAAATATTTATAGCCGCTATGTTTTCTGCCCAATATGGCTGGTGGAACGAAAGGTTGAGTTCTGATGAGGCTTTTGTAAACGCATTAAAAAATCTGTCAAAAGCAAATGTCATGGCCATGCATGCCATTCTAAAAATACAACCGGAAGCTACGTTTATCCAAAGTGAATCCACCGAATATTTTCATGCTACCGAACCCAAAGCATTGCCACTAGCCCGTTTTTTAAACCAAAAGAGATTTCTCTCACTAGACCTTACCTATGGTTTCCCCCTCAATGTTACCATGTATGAATACTTGCTGCAAAATGGGATGACTAAAAGCGAATACAATTGGTTTACCCAAAACCAGGTAAAAGCAAGGTGTATCATGGGAAATGATTATTATGTAACCAATGAGCACCTGGTGCACCCGGATGGACATACCCAAGCATCGGGAGAGATATTTGGGTACTATGTGTTAACCAATCAGTATTACAACAGGTACAAATTACCCATCATGCATACCGAAACAAATATAAGAATGCCAGCGTGTAAAGAGTGGCTGTTAAAACAGTGGGCTAACCTGCATCGGCTGAAGCAAGATGGAGTGCCGATTATCGGCTTTACCTGGTACAGTTTACTACATCAGGTTGATTGGGATTCTGCACTGAGGAATGATGCGGGAAACATCAATGAACTGGGTTTGTATGATTTAGATCGAAACATCATGCCAGTAGGAGTAGCGTATAAACATTTGATCAAAGAATGGAAAGATATCCTCCTGGAAGAAAGTTATGGACTCCTATTTCAGCACCATTGATGAAGTGCCAGGTCACGAATGATGAACTGGCACTTACCTGGCGAAAATGGTATCTTCTTTGATGATGTCAGCCGTATAATGTGAAAATAAATCATGAGCGTTAATGCGGTCTGCATTTTCTTGATCTGTATTATTTACTGAAGGCACCTCTTTTGAAGGCTGTATAGACGCATGTACAGCCTCCTTAATTTGTGCGTTTTTATGTACAGCTCTTCTTCTCAATCTCATTTTGAAATTTTTCATTTTCGTGCATTTAAATTTAAATGAAACAATCTTTTTACCAATTTAAGTAACTAGTCGACCCTGACAAAGTCAGGATCGACAAATACCTTGCTGTAAATCAAA
>ENA-UOWO01001976-UOWO01001976.1-activated-sludge-metagenome-genome-assembly--contig:-NODE-1976-length-26276-cov-18.051447_pt1 | contig 26276 bp, 19 predicted proteins | sample MGYA00238148_ERZ761564 | MGnify/ENA primary metagenome ERZ761564 (study PRJEB28885, sample SAMN05720194) | activated sludge metagenome | isolation source: Anaerobic digester | place: USA...
CGGCCCGCCGGCCGCACGTCCCGATCTGAAGCGCGTTCAGCGCGAAGGTTCGTTCCCGCTTGGCATCGTCGGGCAACAGGCCTGGGATGCATTGACCAGCGAAGTCGAGGCGTTGCAGCAACGGGCGATCGATCTGCTTGGCGGTGCGTTCGAACCGGTCATGCTGGAAGCGCGCACGATCGAGTTTGCGAATTTGCGCGTGCGGCTCAGCGGAGCAATCCGCCACCTTGTGCAGACCTCGGATGGCCGACGTGTCCTGCTGCTCAGTCGGCCGGGCAGGATTCGCGCCATCGACCTGGCCCGGCTTGTGTTGGAACGTGCCTTGCTCGGCGGTGATGAAAGCGGCCTCGAGATGTGGGCGATCGGCCTCGAAGCACACGCACCCAAGGCGATCGCGCTGAAACCCGCGGATGACCTGCGCAACTGGATCCGCGATCTGCTGGTCTGGCGCGCGCGCGGGTTGCAGTGGCCACTGCCGGCGTTCCCGAAGAGTGCAGAGAAGTTCGCGGCCTCGCTGATCAGCTCGGGCGATCGGGACAGGGCGCGCAAGGCCGCCCAAGCCGCCTGGTCGGACGATGACTGGCCGGAAAGCGCCGATCCTCATCACGCGCTGGTCGCGCGTCATCACGCCGAGGCCGTGCACGGTGAGTTGTTCGAGCGCTTCGCGGAGGCCTTGTTCCTGCCCCTGCTGGCCGCAACCGAGGTGATCGGGCGATGACCACGACCCTCGATTCCACCGCGCTTGCGCTGAGCGGCCAGCACCTGATCGAAGCCAGCGCCGGCACCGGCAAGACCTTCAATATCGCCCTGCTGTATCTACGCCTGCTGCTGGAGCGGAAGCTCGGCGTGCGCGAGATCGCCGTGGTCACATTCACCGATGCGGCGACGCGCGAACTGCGCGGTCGCCTGCGCACGCGCATGGCCGAGGCGATCAGTCGGCTGCAACGGGACGAAGCCCGGGTTCCGGACGAGCTGGATCGGCTATTGAAGAAGCATCGAGCCGACAAGGTTTCGATGGACGGTGCGAGGAATATTCTGCTGTCGGCGCTTGTTGGCTTCGACGAGGCGCGCATCTCGACCCTGCACGGCCTGTGCAAGCAGTTGCTCGCCGAGCACGCATTCGAAACCGGTCTGCCGTTGTTCGAACTCGACAACGATGCCGGCAACGAGGCCGCGCAGGAACTCGTGCGCGACTTCTGGCGACGGCATGTCATCGTCGATGCCGATGAGGCCGTCGAAGCCATCCTCGAACGCTGGAGCGCGCCTGCGGATCTCGCCAGCGACCTGCTGCGCTCGCAGGCATTGGCCTTGCCATCAACGCGGATTGATCCGGCCGATGCGCCGGCATGGGTGGTGCGCAGTCGCGGCGCTTTTGCAACGACCCTCGCGGACTGGCAGCGCCTGCATGCCACCGGCGCTATCGACGCGGCGATGCAGCAGTTGCAGCGGGCGGTCGCGGACAAGTTGCTTTCCACGGGAAAGAAAAATCCGCACGGCGCGACTTCGATGCAGCTCTGCGCGGATGCATGTGCGGGGGATCCTGCCCGGGTCGATGTGCGTGCACTCGATGCGTTGAACGCGAGCGTGATCGCGGGCGCACGTTTGCAAAAGGCGGACAAGTCAGGCTGGTACCCCACGGGCGAACTGGCCGAGGTCGCGGCCTGCGTCGAGGCAATGCAGGCTGCCCGGCGTGAACTCGATGCCGCCTTGCTTGCCCGCTTCACGAGTGCGGCGATCGAGTTCGTGCGCGAGGGACTCGCCGCGCGCCGCGAGCGCCTGCGCCGTTTCGGTTTCGATGACCTGATCGGGCAATTGCACGAGCGCCTGCATGGTGTGGCGGGCGAGGCGCTGGCCCGCAGCATCGCGACTGCGATCCCCGCCTTGCTGGTCGACGAATTCCAGGACACCGATCCGCTGCAGTACGCGATCCTGCATCGCATCCACGCGGCGCGCGCCGATGCGGTGCTGCTGCTGATCGGTGATCCCAAGCAAGCCATCTACCGCTTCCGTGGCGGCGACATCCATACCTATCATGCGGCGGCGCGCGATGCCGGCGGCAACCGCCACACGCTGCGCGAGAACTGGCGATCGGATGCCGCGTTGATCGCGGCGGCCAACAGTGTTTTCGATGGCGTCACCGATCCGTTCCTCGTCGATTTCATCCCGTTCGAGCCGGCCCGATTCCCGCAAGGCAAGGACAAGCCGGAGCATTGGCTGGCTGCCGACGCACCGTTGACCGTGTGGCGCCTGCCGGATCGCATCGAGAAGGACAAGCGCAAGCCATGGACGACGCCTGCGTTTGCCGAGCGCATCCTCGTCGAGGTCGCCGCCGAGGTCCGGCGGATCCTCGCTGCGGCGCGCGAGAACGGCGTCGAGATGCCGGGCATCGCCGTGCTCGTGCACAGCAATCGCCAGGCCGAACAGGCGGCGCGCGAGCTCGCGCGATGGAATATCGCCAGCGACTACCTGAGTGCGGCGAGCGTCCACGCCAGCGACGAGGCGATCGAGATCGAACGCCTGCTGGCCGCGCTCGATGCGCCCGCCAATTCGGCCCGTGTGCGCAGCGCACTGGCAACTGAACTGCTGGGCGTCGATCTGCGCGATCTGCTTGCAGGGCGGGATGATCTCGGCCTTTGGGAAGCCCAGCTCGCGCGGATTGCGGGTTTGCGCCAGCGCTGGCTCGACAGGGGGGCTTACGCGACGATTGCGCATTGTGTGCAGGAGGCCGCGGTACGCCTGTTGCCTCGCTGGGATGGACGGCGTCGGGTCACCAACCTGCTCCATCTTGCCGAGCTGCTGCAACTCGAATCGGCGCGACGCTCGTCACCTGCCGAGCTGCTGCACTGGCTCGGCCAGCGCCGCATCGAAGCCGACGAGGAGCGCGGGGCGGGCCATGCCGAACAGTTGCGGCCTGCCGATGATGCGGGTGCGGTGCAGATTTTGACCGTGCATCGCAGCAAGGGCTTGCAGTACGACGTCGTGTTCGCGCCGTTTGCGATGGGCACGCGCTGGAATTCGCTCGACAACCGCGAGGAGGCGGACGAGGCGGTGGCCTGGCATGCCGGCGACGAACTGCGCATTGACATCGGCGGTCCGCAATGGAAGGCACATGCCCTGGTCCAGCGCGACGAGCAGTTCGCCGAAAGCCTGCGTCTTGCCTATGTCGCGATCACGCGCGCGCGTCACCGCGTCTGGCTGGCATGGGCCTGGACGAATACCCCCAGGAACAGCACGAGCCTGACCGGTCCTTTCGCCTGGCTGTGGTTTCGGGACGCTGCGATCAAGCACCCCGATCAGCTCGCCTCGCTCAAGGATCGGCCGGAACGGATCGGGCAGGGACTGGCCGGCCTGGTCGAGCGTTCGCAAGAACGCATAGGCATCGAACTGCTCGACGTCGCGCCGCCGCTCGTCGAGCGGCTTGCCGATGCGAGCGACACGCCGGATCTGGTCGTTGCCGAATTCCGGGGCAGGATCGAGCGTGGCCTCGAAACGCTCAGCTACAGCCGGCTGTTCGGCGGCAACCAGCATGCGCCATCGGCCGATCATGACGAGTTCGACGCGCCGCTTGTGACGAGCCCTGCGCAGGCGGTCGAGGATCCCGTGCCGCAATGGCCGCGTGGCGCGGCGTTCGGTGTGTGCGTGCACCAGGTATTCGAGGATGTCGCGTTCGCCGAACTGGCGAATGCCGGAGTGCATGCCGACCTCGCGCGCATCTGCGCCGACCACGGTTATGCGGGAGAAGACATCGAGACGATTGCGACGATCACGCGCGAGAGCGTGCGCAGTGAACTGCTGCCGGGTGCGGGATTGCGCCTGATGGACCTGGCCGAGGGTGAATCGCTGGCCGAACTCGAGTTCCTGTTTCCGCTCGGCGGTTCCCGGCTCGATGCCTTCGAAGAACTGCTCGCGGCCTGGCCTGACCATGCACGCACGGCCGGTGAGCTGGTCGTGCGACGCGCCAGTGTTCGCGGTCTGATGACCGGCTATATCGATCTCGTGCTGCGCTGGCAGGATCGCTACTACGTGCTCGACTACAAGACCAACCTGCTTGGTCCGGCGCGTGCCGACTACGCGTCCGAACGCTTGCCGGCGGCGATCCGTGCACATGATTACGACCTGCAATACCTGATCTATCTGGTTGCCCTGCAGCGTTTCCTGCGCGCGCGGCTCGGCGACGAGTACGACTACGAGCGCCATATCGGCGGATCCTTGTACCTGTTCGTGCGCGGCATGCGCGAAGGCGATCGCGCAGGCATCCATCACGATCGTCCACCTGCCGCCTTGATCGACGCACTCGATGCCTGGTGCGAGGGAGCAGTCGCATGAGCGCATTCGAACAAATGCGCGAAGGCGGCTTCAGCGCGCTTGACGCCGCCCTCATTGATGCGTTCGACTCCATCTGGCCGGGCAGCGACAGGTCTGCCTTGCACCTGGCTGCGCTGAACAGTTGGGCAGTCGGTCGCGGACACAGTTGCTTCACGCCGGAGCTGCTCGCCGAGTGGCCGTCCGGCACCGAGCCGGGATTGCGCGAGCGGGCCATCCACGCATGGCACGAAGCCTTGCGCTCCGGCGCATGGCCGCAGGCGGCCTTCATCGGTTCGGCGGGCAGCGATTCGCCGATCGTCGTCGAGGGCGAGCGCGCCTGGTTGCGGCGCTACTGGCGTTACGAGCGCGAAATCGAGGCTGCCCTGATCGCGCGCACCGAGCCGCTTTCGACGAGCCCCGACCCTGCCGAAGTGCGCGATGCCCTTGATCCCCTGCTGCCTCCCGGAGACCCTGCGGAAACCGACTGGCAGCGTGTCGCCGCCGTTATGGCGTTGCGCGCGCCACTGACCGTGATCTGCGGCGGGCCCGGCACCGGCAAGACCTTCACGGCCTTGCGCGTGCTTGCCCTGATCCGGCGGTTTTCGGATCGTCGCCTGCACATCGGCCTTGCTGCGCCGACTGGCAAGGCTGCCCAGCGGTTGAGCGAATCGGTGCGGCTCGGCCTGAAGGATCTTGCGCTGACCGACGACCAGCGGGCGGACCTGCCGACCGATGCGAGCACCCTGCATCGCCTGCTCGGATTCCGCCCCCAGTCCGTGCAGCCGGCACGCGATGCCGCTCGGCCGCTCGATCTTGATGTGCTTGTCGTCGACGAATGCTCGATGGTCGATCTGCCGCTGATGGCCAAGCTGCTGCGCGCCTTGAAGCCCGGATGCCGACTTATCCTGCTTGGCGATGCCGACCAGTTGCCGGCGGTCGAGAACGGCGCCGTGCTGGCGACCTTGGCCGCCACGAACAGGTACAACCGCTACAGCGTGCCATCGGCGCAATGGATTGCAGCGGCGGGTGCGGCGACAGTGCCGACCAGCAACGAACGAGCGATCATCGCGGACCGCATCGTGCGTCTTGAACGACCGCGTCGTTTCGGCGGTGATTCCGGTATTGCGCGGCTTGTGCGCGCGATCCGGCTTGGCGATGCGGAAGCTGTGCTCGATACCTTGTCGGGCAGTGACGACATCCGCTGGCACGAGCAGCCGTGGCGAGCAGACAGTGCGGCCATGCGAAGTACCGTGCGTGAATCCTATCGCGCATTGAGCGACGCGCAATCCCCCGCTACCGCCCTCGCCGCGATCAACCGCTACCGCATACTCTGTGCATTGCGTGAAGGCCCGCAGGGCGTCAGCGGTCTCAACCAAACCGTCTCGACAGCCCTGCATGGAGCCTTCTCGTCGAGCGCTTTCATCTCCGGGCGGCCCATCCTGGTCACGAGCAACCAGCATGCGCTGGGGCTCTACAACGGGGATGTCGGCGTGCTGCTTGGCGAGCAACCCGGCTCGCCGTTGCGCGCCTGGTTCCTGCGCGGCGATGGCGACCTGCAGGCACTCCTGCCGGCACAGCTGCCGCCGCACGAGAGCGCCTGGGCGATGACCGTGCACAAGGCGCAGGGCTCAGAGTTCGATACGGTCGAACTGGTCCTGCCCGATGAGCCGCATCCGTTGCTGACTCGCGAATGGCTCTACACCGCTGCCAGTCGCGCACGTTCGCACCTGCGCATCCATGCAAGCCGCGAGGTGATTGCTGCGGCACTCCAGCAACGCACGCGGCGCATCAACGGCCTGCGCTTCGACTGACGTCGTGCGCACGCCATGCCTCCCGCCGTCACGGGAGGCGGCCAGGCAGCGACGCATTTCGATCGCATCGCAAGGGAATGCAGCGTGACTGAAGTCACTCGATCAGTCGGGTATCCTTGGCCGATGAATGACCTCGACTCCCATGATTCGATCCGCGCCGTGCTCTGGCGCGGCGACCGTCTGCGCCTCCTCGATCAGCGCAAGCTGCCCTTCGTCGAGGACTACATCGATTGCACGACGGCTGCGCAGGTCGCGCAGGCGATTCGTGACCTCGTCGTGCGCGGTGCGCCCGCGATCGGCATATCGGCCGCGTGGGGCGTCGTGCTCGCTGCGCAGCGCGGTCGTGATGCAGTGGACGCGGCCCTGCCGATGCTGCGTGCCGCTCGACCGACCGCGGTCAACCTGATGTGGGCGCTCGATCGCATGCAGCGGCGCATCACCGAGGGCGCGGATGCGCCGGCACTCGAACGGGAAGCGCAGCAGATCCAGGATGAGGATCTCGCTGCCAACCGGCACATGGGCGAGCTCGGCGCATCCCTGCTCGGCGAGAGTGTCGGTGTGATGACCCACTGCAACACCGGCTCGCTGGCGACCGCTGGTTACGGCACCGCGCTCGGCGTGATCCGCGCCGGCGTCGGCGGTGGCCGGATCAGTCGCGTGTTCGCCGGCGAAACGCGACCCTGGTTGCAAGGTGCGCGCCTGACGATGTGGGAATTGATGCGCGACGGCATCCCGGCAACGCTGGTTTCCGATTCCGCCGCGGCGCACCTGATGAAATCGGGACAAGTGCAATGGGTTGTCGTCGGCGCCGATCGCATCGCCGCGAACGGCGATGTCGCCAACAAGATCGGCACCTACCAGCTGGCCATCTCCGCGCGCCACCACGGCGTCCGCTTCATGGTTGTTGCGCCGGCATCGACAGTCGACATGGCGACGGTCAGTGGCGACGACATCGAGATCGAGATGCGCGATTCCTCGGAACTGCTCGCGCACTCCGGGCAGCGCACCGTGGTCGACGGGGCAGTCGCGTGGAATCCGGTGTTCGACGTGACGCCGGCCGGGTTGATCGATGCCATCGTCACCGAGCGTGGTGTCATCGAGAAACCCGACGCGTCGCGCATGCAGGCGATGTTCGGCTGACTCCGTCGGCGATGCCCCTGTCCGCCGTCCTCCTTCCGCTGCGCTGAGCCACGACGCGATGCGCCAGGTGATCCTGTTCTGCGTCGTCGGCTTCATCGGATTCCTCGTCGATGCGGGCATCGTCCAGTTTCTCGTGAGCGCGTTCGCCGCGAATCCGTATCTGTCGCGCCTGTTCTCGTTCCTTGCAGCAGCGACCACGACCTGGCTGTTCAACCGCAGCTTCACGTTCAAGCACATCCGTCACTACGGGCGATTCGGCGAATGGTCGCGCTACGTGTTCGCGATGTGCGGTGGTTTCGCGGTCAATTTCTCGATCTACTCGGCTGTGGTCTATCACTACCCGCTGGCCCAGCGCCTGCCGGCACTCGCCGTCGCGATCGGCTCGATCGGCGGCTTCGTGGTCAATTTTTCAGCCTCGCGATTCTGGATCTTCCGGCATCCGGAATCCTGATGCCGCGGGCGGCTTCGGGTCGGCCCGGGCAGTGCTTCACGCGCTTCGATTCGCGTACTTGCCGAGCGCGCGGAAGGGTGCCGTTTCGTGCTAATATTTCGCGTTTTCGCCGCGACCATTCCGGCACCACGACACGGTTGGTTTTCGAGCCGTAACGTCCTGATTCATATGGAAGAATTGCTCAATGGCTGAGTTCGCCAAAGAAGTCATACGCGTCAACATCGAAGACGAAGTCCGGCAAAGCTATCTCGACTACGCGATGAGCGTGATTGTCGGTCGTGCGTTGCCCGATGTGCGCGACGGCCTCAAACCCGTGCATCGACGCATCCTGTATGCGATGCAGGAGTCGAGCACGGTCTGGAACCGGCCTTACGTGAAGTGCGCCCGCGTCATCGGTGACGTGATGGGTAAATACCATCCGCACGGCGATTCGTCGATCTATGACGCCCTCGTGCGCATGGCCCAGGATTTCTCGATGCGCTACATGCTCATCGACGGCCAGGGCAACTTCGGCTCGGTCGATGGCGACAATGCGGCGGCCATGCGTTACACCGAGTGCCGGCTGGATCGACTCAGTTCCGAACTGCTCGCCGACATCGACAAGGAAACCGTCGATTTCCAGCCCAACTACGACGAGAAGGAACTTGAGCCGACGGTCCTTCCGGCGCGCATCCCCAACCTGCTCGTCAACGGTTCGGCCGGCATCGCCGTCGGCATGGCGACCAATGTACCGCCGCACAACCTGACCGAGGTGCTGAGCGCGTGCATCGCCCTGATCGATGATGCCAATCTCGAATTCGAGGACCTCATGCGCATCGTGCCGGGTCCGGATTTCCCGACCGCCGGCATCATCAACGGCTCGGCAGGAATCGTCGAAGCCTATCGCACCGGTCGCGGACGCATCCTCGTTCGCGCCAGGGCCGAGGTCGAAGTCGAAGCCAACGGCCGCGAAACGATCATCGTCAGCGAGCTGCCTTTCCAGGTGAACAAGGCACGGCTGATCGAGAAGATCGCCGAGCTGGTCAAGGAAAAGAAGATCGAGGGCATCTCCGAGCTGCGCGACGAGTCCGACAAGGACGGCATGCGCGTGGTCATCGAGGTGCGCAAGGACGCGATGGGCGATGTCCTGCTCAACAACCTGTACCAGCAGACCCAGATGCAGGTGACGTTCGGCATCAACATGGTTGCCCTCGTGGATGGCCAGCCGCGCACGCTCGGCCTGCGCGAGATCCTCGATGCCTTCATCCGCCATCGTCGCGAAGTGGTCACGCGCCGCACGATCTTCGAACTGCGCAAGGCGCGTGACCGTGCCCACATCCTCGAAGGCCTGACCGTCGCGTTGGCCAACATCGACGAGATGATCGAGCTGATCAAGACCTCGGCTTCGAGCGACGAGGCGAAACAGCGCATGCTCGCAAGGCGCTGGGAGCCGGGCCTCGTGCGCTCGCTGTTGTCTGCATCGGGTGCCGATCTTTCAAAGCCCGAGAAACTCGATCCGGGCGTGGGTTTGTCGGAGGCGGGGTACCAGCTTTCCGAAGTGCAGGCGCAGCAGATCCTCGAAATGCGCCTGAGTCGTCTGACCGGCCTCGAACAGGAAAAACTCACAGACGAGTACAGGGACCTGCTCAAGGCGATCTCCGCCCTGCTCGAGATCCTCGAGGACCCGGCGCGGCTGCTCGCGGTGATCCGCGAGGAACTCGTCTCGCTCAGGGAGGAGTTCGGCGACGCCCGTCGAACGGTCATCCAGATCAACCAGGACGACCTCGACATGCTCGACCTGATCGAGCCCGAGGATGTCGTCGTCACGCTCTCGCATACCGGCTATGCCAAGCGCCAGCCAGCCAGCATCTATCGCGCGCAGAAGCGCGGTGGCAAGGGTCGCTCCGCCTCGGCGTTGAAGGACGAGGATTTCGTCGAGCGCCTGTGGATCGCCAATACCCATGACACCTTGCTCGTCTTCACGAGCAGCGGCCGTGTCTACTGGCTCAAGGTGTACCAGATGCCCGATGCCGGCCCGAACGCGCGCGGCAAGCCGATCGTCAACCTGCTGCCCCTGCAGGAAGGCGAGAAAGTCCAGGCGATCCTGCCGGTGCATGAGTATGCGGAAGATCGCTTCGTCTTCTTCGCCACCGAGAACGGCACGGTCAAGAAGACGCCGCTCACCGAATACGCCTACCAGTTGCAGAAGGGCAAGATCGCGATCGGGCTCGCCGAAGGCGATGCTCTGGTCGATGTGCAGATCACCGATGGCGAGAGCGACATCCTGCTGTTTGCCTCGAACGGCAAGACCGTGCGCTTCGACGAGAACACCGTGCGCTCGACCGGCCGCACCTCGAGTGGCGTGCGCGGCATCCGACTCGGCAAGGGTGAGAAGGTCGTCAGCCTGATCGTGCGTGATGGCGATGGCGACATCCTCACGGCAACCGAGCGTGGCTACGGCAAGCGCACCGAGCTTGCGGAGTATCCGCGCAAGGGTCGTGGCAACCAGGGCGTGATCGGCATCAAGTGCTCGGAGCGCAATGGCGAACTGGTCGGTGCCGTGCAGATCAGCGAGGAACACGAGCTGATGCTGATCTCGAACCAGGGCACCCTCGTGCGCACCCGCGCTGCCGAAGTCGCCAAGGTCGGACGCAACACGCAAGGCGTTACCCTGATCCGCTTGCCCGACGACGAGAAGCTGGTCGGACTGGTTCGTCTCGATGCCATCGAGGAAGAGGCGGCTGCGGAAGGCGATTCCGATGCGGCCAGCGAAGGTGCTCCAGGATCGGGCAACAGCGCCGGCGAAGTCCCCCCCGCGACGGCGGAGTAGATCGCCCCGTGATCAATCGCGGGAGCGACTCCAGTCGCTCCCGCGAGCAACACGCGTGAATCGACGCGACGATCATGAAACCGTGCGCCGCAGCGCCGGAGTCGTTCAGAACATGCCGGTTTCGAGCTTGGCGGCGTCCGACATCATGCTGTGGTTCCACGGCGGGTCGAAGACGAGGTCGACATCGGCTTCGCTGATGGTCGGGATCATCTCGAGCTTGCTGCGCACATCCTCGATGAGGATCTCGCCCATGCCGCATCCCGGCGCCGTCAGCGTCATGCGCACGTTGACCTTGCGCTGGCCGTCTTCGGTTTTTTCGAGATCGCAGTCGTAGACCAGGCCGAGTTCGACGATGTCGATCGGGATCTCGGGATCGAAGCAGGTGCGCAACTGCGACCAGACCAGCTTCTCGACGTCCTCGTCGGCGGCATCGGGTGGCAGTTCCAGCGGGGCTGGTGGCAGCTTGCCGATCGCATCACCATCGCTGCCCGCGATGCGGAACAGGTTGCCGTCGACGAACACCGTGAAGCTGCCACCGAGTGCCTGCGTGATGTAACCGGCTTGTCCGGCGGGCAGGGTCACGCTTTCACCCTGGGGCACCATGACGGCCGGGCAATCGCGCTCGAAGCGAACCGGTTCGGAAGTTGAGCTGTATCCACCCATGAAGGAATGACTTCTGCTGATCGTTGCGTCTCAAGCTGTCAATTATGAGGCTTGCGCGACGGTTGCGTTGGAATATCGGGACTGGCTGGCCGGGTTCAACCGATCAGGCCGGTCTCGCGCAGGCAGCGCCCGAGCAGACGCAGTGCTGCTTCGATATCGGCGGGAGGCAGTCCGGCGTAACCGAGCAGCAGGCCCGGGCGTGCGGAATTCTGGAACGAGTAGGGAGCGACCGTGTACAGGCCGAGGCCACGTTCGCGCGCGTGAGCGGCCAGCCGCTCGCACTCGGCATGGCTTCCCGACCTGAGCCAGGCCGTCAGGTGCATGCCCGCGTTCGAATCGACGACCTCGAAGGCATCGCCGGTGTGCTTGCGCAACCCGCCGAGCATCGCCGTGCGGCGCGCGCGCAGGCTTTGCGCGGCACGGCGAAGGTGACGCTCGAAGCCACCCGTGGCCATGAAGTGCGCCAGTGCGGCCTGTTCGAGCGTATTGCTGCCACGATCCTCCAGCCATTTCGCTGCGCGGAATGCATCACCAAGGGATTCCGGCAGCACCATGTAGCCGAGTCGCAGCGCCGGGAACAGGGTCTTCGAATAGCTGCCGATGTAGATCACGCGACCGTCGTGATCGAGTGACTTGAGCGCGGCCAGCGGCCGCCCGCCGAAGCGGAACTCGCCATCGTAGTCATCCTCGATCAGCCACGCCTTCCGTGCTGCCGCCCATTCGAGCAGTTCAACGCGTCGTGCCAGCGGCAGTAGCGCGCCGGTTGGAAACTGATGCGAGGGCGTGACCACGGCAAGGCGCGCCTGCTTCGGCAATGCCGAGGGCACCAGTCCCGCATCGTCGACACGCACGCCACGCACGCGCGCGCCATAGGCCGAGAAGATCTGCCGCGCGCCGCGGTAGTGCGGATCCTCGAGCACGACGGTTTCGCCATCGTCGAGCAGGACTCGGGAAGCGAGGGCGAATGCCTGCTGCGTGCCCGAGATGACCAGCACGTTTTCGGGCGACGCCGTCACGCCACGCCGACGCGCAAGGTAATCGCAGATCTGCTCGCGCAATGCCGGCAATCCCTGTGCATCGGGGTAATCGAACTCGGCGCGTTCGCTGGCGCGGTTGATCTCGCGCCGCCACGCGCTGGCGAGAGCCGGATTGGTCAGCGGCAATCCGTACTGAAGGTTGAAGCGCAATCCGCGGTGCTGCCGACCCGGGATCAGCGCGCCATCGCTGACCGCGAGCGCACGCCGCGCGAACGCCGACAACGGGGCGGCCAGCGCATCACCGGCTTGCAGGCGCGGCGCAGTCGGGCGATTGCCGAGATCGGCGACAAAGCTGCCCGAGCCGACGCGCCCGTGCAGGAATCCTTCGGCCTGCAACTGGTCGTAGGCGGCTATCACGGTATTGCGCGAGATGCCGAGTTCATTGGCGAGGCTGCGACTCGCCGGTACGCGCGAACCGGCCGCCAGTCGTGATTCGAGGATGGCTGTCTTGAGCGCGCGGATCAATTGCGCGTAGCGAGGGCCCTGGCCATCGAGATCGATGTACATGATTGGCTCTATTCCTTCCCGCAATGTTGGCACTCGAAGGAGCCAATTTCCGCTGTCATGCTGGCCGCGTCAAGTTCGCTGATCCGAGGATTCCGTGATGCCCAGGCATGCCCGCAACAAGGTCAGGCGCGTCGCCCAGCGCGGCCACTACGATCAGGAAACGATCCACGCGATTCTCGATGCAGGCTGGATCGCACACGTGTCGTTCGCCGATCCGCAAGGCCAGCCTTTCGTGATCCCGATGCTGTACGTGCGTGAAGAGGATCACCTGTATCTGCACGGGTCCATCGCGAGTCGCCTGCTGAGCACGGTCGGCAGCGGCATCGAGACCTGTCTCTGCGTGACCCTGATCGATGGCCTCGTGCTGGCCCGTTCACATTTCCATCATTCGATGAACTACCGTTCCGTGGTCGCGTTCGGCAAGGCGATCGCGGTCGTCGATCCGGTCGAGAAAGCGGCGATCTTCGCGCGCTTCGTCGACAGCCTGATTCCGGGACGCGCAGAGGAATCCCGCGCCGCCGACAGGAATGAACTCAATGCCACGGCCCTCCTGCGCTTCACAATCGAGCAAGCCAGCGCCAAGGTCCGCACGGGCGGGCCGAAGGACGATCCGTCCGACAAGGACCTGCCGATCTGGTCCGGTGTCGTTCCGATCAGCCAGCGCTATGCGGAACCCGTGCCCGCCGACGATGTCTCGCCTGGTGCTCCCATTCCGCCCTCGGTGCGACGCCTGTTCGCTTGAAACAACGACTTCCGGCCATTACGAAGCGGCGGGGCGGCCGGTAGAATCGCGCCTTCCTGAATCGAAGCCCTGAACACGATGATCGTTTCCCCGATGTGCCTGGCGGATTGTCGAACCGATGTCCGCTGAGCGCCCAGGAAGATCCGTATCGACCTACGTCATCGGCATCGCGACGGCCCTGATGGTCGCGCTCGCCGCAGGCGCGGTCTGGTGCGTGCTCCAGCTCTACCTGCGTTACGACCTGATCGGCATCGCCCTGCCGGTCGGCGCGATCATCGCCTGGGTGCTGCGACGCCAGGGCTTCGGTCGCACCCTCAGCGGTGCCTTGATCGCCGCGATCAGCACTGCGGTGGCCTGTGCCTACGCGAGCTATCTGCTCGCCGCCGCCACGGTCGCGTCATTCCTCGGCGAATCGATGCGCTCGACCCTGCTCAAGATCGGCCCCGACATGGCCGGAGCAATCGCACGCGCCGGACTGACCGGCTTCCACATCGCCACCTTGGCGCTGGCCGTCGTGCTTTCGGCCTGGCTGGTATGGCGCAAGGCCTGAAGCGCGGTCAGGCCGCCTGTCATCATCGCATCCGACTGCATGGCGCCGTGACAATCCCGGGAGAGATCCCATCCTGCTGTCGGTCGAGGGATGCGCCATCCCGGTCGCCGAGGCCAAGCGAAGCGGAAACGCCTTTGGCATGATTCGGCGGGCGCGTCGCGTGCGCGGTCGATCGCCGACACAGGGCCTGAAACAACGGGGGACGCTGACTTGGAAGACTACTATTCGATCATCGGGGCTGCGGCAACGATTGCCTTGTTTGCATTGTTGCCTTTCGTGGTCTTCAGGAAAAAGAAACGTGTCCATGTGAAACCCGGCTCGTCCTATGCGGGCCCTGCAACCGTGAAATTCACGTGTTCAACCTGCTCGCGGCAATTCACGCACACACGACGGACCATCGCGGCGTGGCAAAAGGGCTTGCGTCGCATGGCATGCGATGACTGCCACAGGAAATGGCGTGATGGCCGATCGGCCGAGGACGTCGCAAGACACGAGAAGAACCGTGCAAACCCGGCACATGCAGAATCGGGAACAGGCAGCGGGAACCCGATCAATGCACGCAGCTCCGGCTACGGAAATGTACACTCCGGAAGGGCGGTCGGCCGAGACACGAAGGGTCGTTCGGGATGTCTCGGCGCGCTCGTCCTGATTTCGTTGATACCTGCATCGATTGCAGCCTTCCATGTCCTTGTCTGACTGCGCGCGACGGGCGTTGCCGCGGACCTGAAGCGAGCGCCTGTCGCCCAGGCAACGCGGCGGCACATCCTGCGAGCGGATGATGGCGTGTCATCGGCGCCCGATCCGGATCGATGGCGGTTGAGCGACGAGAGCCGGCCAACCGCCGTCGAGCGTGACACGGTGTTCAGCGCGGATCGAACCCGCTGGAGAACAGGCGATCGGGCAGGGGCGGCCCGACGACGAACACGCCGGCTGCGACCGGTCCGGCGTTGTAGGCGCTGTCGACTGCCTGCAGGCTCCACAGATACGGACCATCGGCGAGATTCTCCAGCGACCAGACGCCACGGCTGCTCAGGTTGCCGGGCTCGGGCGTGCGCCGTGCCGTCGTGAGCGGTACTCCATTGCGATACAGGCGCAGGTCGTAGGTCAGCGCATCGGGCGGCGTCAGGTCGTCGCTGGCTGGGCTCCACGCGAGCGCCACCGCGCCACCACCGATGACCGTGGAAGCGAGCGCGGTGGGCGCTGAAGGCGCCTGGTTCTGCGCAGGCGCGCTGTTCACGTAGAGGTGCATCTGGGTTTCGATCAATCCATTGCCGCCTGGCACGAAGTACGCGCCGGCGATGAAATAATCGAGATCGCCGTCGCCATCGATATCGAGCCAGCTGAATGATCCACCGCTGAAACCCATCGCGCGCGGCGCCGGCAACTGGTTGCCCGAATCGACGAAGTTGCCGTCCACGTTGTCGTAGACCTTGGCGCGACCCTCGATCTGCGATCCCGAGTTGTAGGTGCCGGCGAGCAGGATGTCGATGTCGCCATCGGAATCGTAGTCGGCCCAGGTTGCAGCGGAAACATCGAACCAGCCTTCGCACAGGGTGCACTCGATGACCTCGAACGGCACGAAGCTATCGTCGTCATTGCGATAGACGCGCAGGACCGTGTCGTAGGTGCCGTCAGTCTCCCTGACATTGCCGGCGACGAGGATGTCGAGGTCGCCGTCGTCGTCATAGTCACCCCACTGCGCTTCGCCGTGTTCGACGCTGAGCGAGCCGAGGATGTCCTGGCCGACGAAGGTGCCGTCGCCGTCGTTGCGGAATCGCCGGATATAGCCCTCGCCGGTCAGCGGGGCGAGATGGACGACGAGCAGGTCGAGATCCTGGTCGCCATCGAAGTCGGCCCACAGGGTCTGCGCATGATCGGATTGACCGAGCCCGGCGTTGACTTCGGTGAAGTTCCAGTCGCCGTTGCCATTGGCGCCGTCGTTGCGCATCAGTGCGGTGTGCGAAGTGAAGGTTTCCTCGTCCCAGATCGAGGGCAGCAACAGGTCGAGATCGCCATCGTTGTCGTAGTCGGCCCACGAGATCGAATGCAGGTCGAAGTCGGCCTGGTCGTTGTCTTCCCAATAGCCGGGCAACGTCGTGCTGGTGGGTACGAGCGTGCCGGCGTCATTGCGATACAGCACGGTCTGGCCGTCGCTGCCGATGACCAGGTCCTGGTCGCCATCGCCATCCGCATCGCCCCATGCCATGTCCGATGCACCTGCGGTCAGCGTTCCGTGTGGCACGTCGATGTAGGAAAAATTCCAGTGCGTTGCATCGAGCGGCCCGTTGTTGCGCATCAGCACGAGCTTGTCGACCACGCTCTCGTTGTAGACCACGTAGTAGCCGAGCACGACGATGTCGAGGTCGCCATCGCCGTCGTAATCGGCGGGTGCCGCTGCGGTGACCCAGAAGTCCTCATCCTGTGGCGTCACGAACAGCGGATCGAGCGGCGTCACTTCGGTGAACTCGCCAAACGTGCCGCCGGGGCCGGCTTGCACGACAACGAAACGCAATGCCGAATCGATGCCGCCGTCGTCATCGGTGACGCGCAGCGTCACGTGATACGTGCCGGGCGCCGTGAACAGATGGGTGGGGTTGCGCTCGGTCGAACCGGATTCATCGCCGAAATCCCATTGCCAGGCCGTGATCGTGCCGTCGTTGTCGATGCTGGTATCGGTCAGGCTGACGGAAAAGCCGGTCGTGACAAAATCGAACGATGCCCGCGGTGGCTGATTGACCGGCGCGCCGGGTGGCCCCGCGAAATGGCGAATCCTGCCCTGCCATCCGCCGATCCAGGCATCGCCCTGCGGACTCGCGACAAGACTTGAATATGTACCGAATCCGGCACTGCCCGCGTCCATGACAGCCCAGTTTTGGCCGCCGGTGGACGAATACATGACCTTGCCTCCGGTGGTCGAGACCCAGATTTCATTGGGCCCGAACAGGACGATGTCGCTGATCGTGTCCGTCGTGTCGGGTGTCGGCAGAATTTGCCAGGTCTGGCCGCCATCGACGCTGCGCGCGGCATAACCCGACCCGCCGACCACGTAGCCGGTGCTGGCATCCCAGAAGTCGACGTCGCGGATCGAATGCTGTTGCGAATCCGGAAGCGCAATCTCCGACCAGGATGCGCCGCCGTCGAGCGTGCGTTGCAGCACGCCGTAGATCGCCGCCGCCCAGCCGTGCGCGCCGACGAAATCGACCGCAGCGTAGGTCCCCTCGAAATCGCCGACCGGTGCCCAATGGTCACCGCCATCAATCGTGTGGAACAGTGCCGCGCCACTGAATCCCTGACCCACGACCCAACCGCTGGTCGGGCTGTCGAAATGAAGGTCGGCAGCAGTGAGGCCGGGTGGGGCCGATGTTCCTGCCGTCCACGATGCTCCCGCGTCGGTGCTGCGGTAGACGATGCCGGTCTGGCCAACCGCGACGACAGACTGTGGTCCGATCACTTGCACCGCTTCGAGATCGGCTTCGCCGAGCGCGCTGCGGATGACCCAGCGCGTGGAACCCGAGGTGCGCGTGAGCACCTGACCCGATGCACCGACCGCGATCAGGTCGCCGTTCGCGAATCGGTCCAGCGCGAATATCTCGTTGCCGGTTCCGCTCGACAACTGCGTCCAGCTTGCGCCCGCATCGGTCGTGCGAATCAGGAAGCCCGCACCGAAGCCGAAGTAACCCGTCGTCGCATCGACGAAGTCAGGCACGCCGCTGCCAAGGAAACCCGGTGCCGGTCCCGGTGTCGCGAACGCCTGCGTCCAGTTCTGTCCGGCGTCGGTTGATCGATACAGATTGCCGGCGCCGTCGGACGCGATGACGATCGAGGCAGCCGGCATGCTGAACACCACGGAGGATGCATTCGCGCCGGGCGGAATCGCCACGCCGAGGTCGGTCCAGCTTTGTCCGGCATCGGTCGATCGGAACAGTCGATCGTCGTAGTCCGGAAAGGTACCGCTGCGACCCGAAGCCAGCACGACGTTGTTGGAAACGACGAACAGGCTGTCGCGACCTTGCGCGCTGCCGCCGATGCTCCAGCTCACTCCACCATTGACCGAGCGTGCGAAATTGCCGTCGACGATCGCCACGGCGACCGATGGCGAGAGAAATTCGACAGCCGTCGCATTGCCGGACAGGACCGAAGCGAAAGTCGCGCCGCCGTCTGTGGTCAGGAAAACCCCGCTCGCGCCAGCGCCGAGTCCGTTTTGCGTTCCGGCGAAAGCGAAATCGGTCATTCCGTCCGGCGACTCCTGCCAGGTCGTTCCGCCATCGCGGCTGATCTGGGCGCCGAAATTGCCGGTCGTGATGCCGAATTCCGGCGTCTGGAACTCCATGGAATAGGCCGAGCCCAGGAAGGGCAGCTGCGTCCAGGTGTCGCCGCCGTCCGTGGTCCGGTAATTGACATTGCCCCACACCCAGCCGTGTTGGCTGTCGAGGAAGAAAATCCCGTTGAGCCCATTGCTCTGATCGGCGGGTACGTCACGCTGGGTCCAGGTCGCGCCATTGTCGCGCGACTCGAACAGCGCGCCGCCATCGTCGAAGGAGTCGTCATCGGTAGCGAGGAAGACCCGGCCCGCGGAAGGTGATGCAACGCCGTGCACCTGCAGATGGGTAGGCAATGGGCTCTCGCTGCTCCACTGCGCCAATGCCGAGCCCGTCGGCATGGCCAGCAACACGCCTGCCATGACCAGTGATTTCCACCGCCGATGCGCAACTGCGCGCGCTCGGATGGCTTCGGGAAAATCTTGAGTTGCATTGAACATGTTCGCCTCTTCGCCCCACGCCAAAATTACCGCCGAGGTGGAAGATGCCGTTGCTGCAGACTTCCGCCACCCGATCCACTACCTGTTTCGTGGGCGGATTGTCCGACAGCGAAACGCCGTGAAACCGTCGCTGGGTGATTTCCCCCCAACCGTCGTTCAGGTCGCGCCGATGAACGATGTGGAAATTTCTGCCCTGACCATTCGCCAAGGCATGCGCTTCGTCGGTTGTTTTCATCAGGAATGCCGCGTCGATGCGTCGGGATTCGCCACTTCAGCCGGCGCAAGCAGGACTTGGGTCGATTCATGACACGTCAGGCCTATTGCAATCCTGGCTGCCGGGCGGGCTTCATCGACCCAGCATCTCTGACTTCGTCACGCTGCAATGGCGCTCGACGGGCGGAGTCAACCCGACCGGCGCGTCTTCGTTCCGCACGGTGCGGGAAATCCGCTTCGCCTTTTGTGCAGGCGATATACACTCCGGGCTCATACCGAGCTTGGGGAAGATCGCATGAACTACCGTTCTGCCGGCGTCGTGGCCGGCGTGCTTCTGGCCGTCGCCGCGAATGCGCAGACTCCGGCCGCCGTGCCGACCACGCCTGCCACCGTGCTCAAGGCCGCGCACCTGTTCGACGGGCGCAGCGGCAAACTGGTTTCACCGGGGCTGGTGGTGGTACAGGGCAGCAAGATCATCGCGGTCGGCGGCAACGCCACCGTTCCCGCTGACGCCAAGGTCATCGACCTCGGTGACGCTACGCTCGTGCCGGGCTATATCGACGCCCACACCCACCTCGCCTACGACCACGACGAGAACTGGGCGCAGGGCATCTACGAAGGCATGCTGCGTTTCCCGGTCGAGCAATCATTCCACGCCGGGCGCAATGCCAAGGTCACCTTGCTGGCTGGTGTGACCAGTGCACGCGATGTAGGTGCCGGCGATTTCGTCGACGTGGCCTTGCGCAATGCGATCAACGCCGGTCTTGCCGAAGGCCCGCGCCTGCTGGTCGCTGGTCACTCGCTGGGTTCCACCGGCGGCCATTGCGACAGTTCGCCGTACCCGCCGGATCGGGTCAAACCGTCCGGTCCGCTGGAAGGCGTGTGCAACGGTCCGGAGGAATGCCGCCTCGCCACGCGCCTGCAGATGAAGTACGGCGCCGACGTGATCAAGATCTGCGCCTCGGGCGGCGTGCTGTCGGAATCCGATCCGGTCGACGTGCCGCAACTGACACCCGACGAACTCAGCGCAATCATGTCCGAGGCGCATAACTGGGGGCGCAAGGTCGCGGCGCACAGCCACGGCGATCTGGCCGCGAAGCTCGCGGTGGAAGCCGGGGTCGATTCGATCGAGCACGGCAGTTTCCTGACCATGCCGACGCTGCAGCTCATGAAGCAGAAGGGTGTGTACCTCGTGCCGACGCGGATGACCCAGGTGTGGGTGGTCGACAAGGCCGATACCTATCCGCCGAAGATCGCGGCCAAGGCGCGCGCGGCCGGTGCAGCGCACTCGGTCATGTTCAAGAATGCATTGAAGGCCGGCGTGTCGATCGCGTTCGGCACCGATGCGGCGGTGTATCCGCACGGCATCAATGCGCAGGAATTCGGCGACATGGTCGACCTCGGCATGACACCGTCGGCGGCGCTGCTGACCAGCAGCCAGGGTTCGGCAAAATTGCTCGGCATCGACGGCGAAACCGGCACGCTGGAAGCAGGCAAGTTCGCCGACATCGTGGCCGTGCCAGGCGATGTGCTGGAGAACATCCGTGCTACCGAGAAGCCGGTGCTGGTGATGAAGCAAGGGGTCGTGGTCAAGCCCTGACGGGTTCTGACCACAGGATGGCTGATGGCACAGCTCGCTAGAGAAGAGCACGAAGGGGCGCGACCGGTGGTGGAGAACGGGGCCGCAATCGGTCGCCGGGGTGTAGCCATCCTGGCGGCGTGGGCGGTGGTCGCGATGCTCTTCGCCGGGCAGGCCTGGATTGCCGCACAGGTGCGCGGTGAACCCTTGGCATGGGCACGTGCCAGTGCCATCTGGCTCGTCTGGGCCGCGGTCTGGGCCACCCTCACGCCGATCGCGCTGCGACTCGAAGCGCGGTTCCAGCTCCAGCGACCGCACTTGCTTGGCGCGCTTGCGGTGCACGGCGTCGCTTCGGCGGCCTGCGCCCTGGTCAACCTGGCGCTCTTCGCGCTGGCGGCGCCAATCATCGGTGCGAGCCAGGTCGAACCCACCTGGCTCGGCACCTTCAGCCGACTGCTCGGCACGACGCTGCTGCTGAACCTCCCGGTGTATTGGTTGATCGTCGCCGCGGCACATGGGGAGCGACTCGTGCGGGCCGCCCGCGAAAAGGATCGTCGGCAACTCCGCCTCGAAGCGCAACTGGCCGATGCCCGCCTGCAGACATTGCGCACCCAGTTGCAGCCACACTTCCTTTTCAACGCGCTCAACACGATCTCGGTGCTGATGCACGAGAATGTCGACTCGGCGGATCGGATCCTCCTGCAGCTCAGCGCGTTGCTGCGCCGCTCGCTCGACAGTACCGATGCGCATGAGGTGACGCTCGGCGAAGAGATCGGCTTTCTCGAGAGCTATCTCGACATCGAGCAGGCCCGCTTCGGCGGGCGCCTGAGCTACCGGATCCTCATTCCTGATCAGGTTCGCGAAGCGCGGGTTCCGAACCTGATCCTGCAACCCCTGGTCGAGAATGCGCTACGCCATGGACTGGCCACGCGCGCCGGACCGGGGCGTGTGGAAATCAAGGCGGACCGACAGGGCGATTCCCTCCTGCTGTGCGTTGTCGATGACGGCCGAGGTCTGCCATCGGCGACGACCGAACGCGTCGGCCTGGCGAACACCAGGGCGCGGTTGCGCTTGCTGTATGCGGACAGGCAACGCTTCGACGTGCGAAATTCCGACGACGGTGGCGTCATCGCCGAGATCGAGCTGCCCTGGCGCACGGCCCCATGACCCTCCGCGTACTGATCGTCGACGATGAGCCGGCCGCCCGCCGCGGGATAGTGCGGCTGCTGCAGCAGGAGCCGGACATCGAAGTCGTCGGAGAGTGCGGTGACGGTGAGGCTGCGGTCGTGGCGATCAGCGCGCATTCGCCTGACCTCGTCTTCCTCGACGTGCAGATGCCTGAACTCGATGGATTCGCCGTCATCGAATCCATCGGCAGCAAGCGCATGCCGGCGGTCGTATTCGTGACCGCATTCGATCAACACGCCGTGCGTGCATTCGATGCGCAAGCGCTCGACTACGTGCTGAAGCCGATCGATCCGGAACGCTTTCGCCGGGCACTGCAGCGCGCTCGTTCCCACCTCGCCCATCCCGATGACGGTTTCGTCCGACGCGTTTCCGAGGCCTTGAAGTCGATCGATCGCGGAGAATTGCAGCGTTTCCCCTTGCGTCTCGCAATCCGTTCCGAGGGCCGTGTTCGATTGATCGACATCGGCGAGGTCGATCGCATCGTCGCTGCAGGAAATTACGTCGAGATCCACACAGGCGCGAAACAGCACTTGCTGCGCGAGACCATGGCCAGCCTCGAATCCCGCCTGGACCCACAATGTTTCGTCCGGGTATCGCGGGCGGCAATCGTCTGCATTGCCCAGATTCGCGAAGTGCAGCCGCTGTTCAATGGAGACTTCGTCGTTCTGCTCAAGAATGGCGCGCAGATGAACGGCAGCCGCCGCTATCGGGCGGCGCTCGACGTGCTGCTTCGCTGAGCGCTGTTTTCCGTACGGCGTGCTTGCTCTGCGGGTCAGGCGGCAGAGCGGTCCCATCGCGAAGTCCAGCCCGCACCGGGCAACTTCGATGGGCCCCATGCCGGCAGAAAGAACGCGCTTGCGCCGTTGGCCGCCACGCGCTCGTCACTGCGCAGCCCCCACTCCTCCCACCGCCGCGTCCGCCTGGCCCCAAGGGGGCGCGAGCGACCTTGCGATTGGCCAACATCCGCAACACGCACTTCTGCGTATCGGAGCTGGCCATGAAAACATGCAACATCCTGCTGTCCGCAGTGACAACCATCGGCGCCCTCATCGGCGTGGTTCCGTGCGGGGCCAATGCGTCCGACGGCGCTCGCGCCGAGACGCTGGAGCTCAACAAGTCGATCACCCGCAGGGTGTACGAGGAAGGCCTCAGTCAGGGGCGATTCGAGGTGCCGTACAGCACGGATTTCGTTGGCCACGGCGGCAGGGCAACCTTTACCCATGCCGATGGCATGGCCGAAGCCAGGGGATGGCGCGAGGCGTTTCCGGATCTGAACATCACGGTCGACAAGCAGGTTGCCGAGCAGGATTTGGTGGCGGTGCGCTGGACGGCGCGCGGGACCAACACCGGCACCGGCAATGGCATCCCGGCCACCGGTCGCGCGGTGGAAATCACGGGCACGACGCTGTTCCGAATGGATGATGGGCGAATCGCTGAAGAATGGACATGCGCCGATTCGCTTGGGTTGAGGAAACAGCTGGGCCTGTCTTCGACACCCGCAGCGGCGCCGTCGAATTAACCTGTCCGGGAAACGGGGGGATAGTCCAATCCGGACCCGTTCTCGCATTCGACGCGATGATGACGATACGCAAGATCGATGTGGCGTCGATCGAGGCCGCCGTGCGCGGTTGAGCGGCAAGGGCGCTCCCTTGATCGGAGCGCCCTTGCCAGGGTGTCCCGATCAGTACGTGCCCATGAAATCCTTCTTGCCGACCTCGATGCCGTTGTGGCGCAGCAGCGCATACGCAGTGGTGACGTGGAAGAAGAACTGCGGCAACCCGTAGTTCAACAGATAGCCCTGGCCGCTGATCGAGCGTTCCTTCGGGGTGCCGGGGCGCAGCAGGATCGTGCGCTGCTCGCTGCCATCGAACGCGGCCGCATCCAGGCCATCGATGAAGGCGACGGTCTTTGCGATCCGCGCCTGCAGTTCCGCGAAGCTTTGTTCGCTGTCGTCATACGCGGGGACGTCCGCGCCGGCCAGCCGCGCCGGCACGCTCTTGGCGAAGTCGCAGGCAATCTGCACCTGCCGCACCAGCGGGAACATGTCGGGAAACAGTCGCGTCTGCAGCAGCACGGCCGGATCGATTTTCTTTTCGGTCGCGTGCGCCTCTGCTTTCGACAATACATCGCCGAGGCTGGTGAGCATCTGCTTGAACACGGGAACGGAGGCGGCGTGCATTGAAAGGGTCATGGCAGTCTCGCTGGGGGGAACCGCCATGGTATTGCACCCCGCTTGCCGAGGTGCGAACTGTGCCTACAGCATCCGTCGCAGGGTGTTGTCGCGGCGGATCAGGTGATGCCAGAGCGCGGCCAGCACGTGCGCCCCGATCACCCAGTAGAACGCCTCGCCGATACTGCCGTGCAGGTCTTCCAGGGTATGCGCCAAGGCTTCGTTTTCGGGCAGGAGCGCGGGCAGCGCCAAGTCGGTAAAGGGGATCAGCACCGCCTTGCCGTCGCTCCAGGCGGTCGCCAGGCCGAGCAGCGGCATGACCACCAGGAAGGCGTACAGCGCGACGTGGAACAGGCCCGACACAAACGCGGCAGGTCGTCCCAGCGGCGGCGTGATCGATGGCGCGCCATCCAACCGTCGCCGCACCAGCCGCCAAAGCACCAGCACGAATATCGAGATTCCAACCCAGAAATGCCCCTGCACCATGGCCCCGCGTCCCACGCTGCCACGCGGGAACAGACCCCGCTGCTCGATCAGCAGGTAGCCAGCCAGGACCAGCACAGCCATCAGCCAGTGCAGGCGCCGCAACGTCGGGGTGTAGCGCGGGGGTAAGGAAATGTTCACGGTGTGACTCCAGGAGGATGGGCGCACGAATGTGGCGAAGTGATCGTCGGATCGGGCCAATCTACGCCCTTGGTCAAGGCTTGCCTTGATCGTGATCAAAAACAGCAAGAACGGCAAGAACGGGATCCAGCCTGACCTCGTTCCCGCGGCTGGGCGCCGGCATCAATCAGGCTCGTACACGGGCCGCGTGCTCACCGAGCGACGCGTGATTGCTTTGGCCACGCGTCGGCCGAGCTGGATGCTCGGTTTCTCGACAACGGTGTAGACGATTGCTGCGATGGCGATCGTGATCGCCGTGTTGAACCCCAGATAGACGATGAGGTGCCGGGTTCTCCACCACGAATCCACGGGCAACTGGTATAGCAGCCAAAGCACCGGGTAGAAGACGATCGGGTGGAACAGGTAGATCGAGTAGCTGATCTGGCCGAGCCACGTCATGACCGGATTGCGGATGCGAAGGATCGTCGTGCCGAGCAGGACGAGGCTGATGCCGATCGAGTAAGGCACCGTGTGACGCCACGGAAGTCCGGCGAAAAAAGTCGAGACGACGGGAAATCCGACCAGGTAGAAGGCGATGAGTCCGTAGAAACCGGCGCGCGCGACCCGTGATTCGAGTTCTCCGTCGTACCAGGCTCGAAACAAGGTGCCCATCGACATGATCGACAGATGGACCAGCCACAGCGTGATGTTGAATGAGAACAGCGCGCGTCCTCGGCCATAGGCGATCAACCACACCAGAACGACGAGGGCGAGGCCGCCGGAGAAAGCGGCGATACGCGAATATTTCCGGATGTTCCCGGTCACGAGGAAGACGAGGCAGATCGCGTAGAACGTCAACTCGACGAGCAGTGTCCAGTACAGGCCGATCGCGGGCTGCACGCCGACGAGGTCCTGCATCAACGTGAGGTTGACGAGAAAATCGGTGGCCGTGAATTCCTTTCCCCACAACCAGTAGCACGCGAGCGCCCCGGCGGGAACCGAAAGCCAGTAGGCGGGGAAGATGCGGAACAGCCGCTTGATCGCAAAATCCCAGCCCGCACGCGGCAGGCCGGGCCGCGCGCTGAACGGAATCACGAAACCGCTGATGAAGAAGAAGGCCACCACGCCGATGCGACCGAAGTCCCACCCATGCGAGACGTCAAACAGCCATCGAGTGGATTCGGTCTGCGGACTCAGCGAGTAGAACGTTTCGCTGACATGCGTGCAGACGACCAGCAGCGCGGCGATCGCGCGCAGGGCATCGATGTGCTGCAGGCGTTCCTGAACGGCGGGCGAACTCACGGCCGGGAGAGCCGGGTTGCATGTCTCAGGCTCGGATGTATTCAACAAACCAGCGTCTCCTCAAGTCGTCGCAGGCAAGGGTGCTGGGTTGCGAGAGAGTGATCCAGTGAATTATCCGGGATGCCGATGATTTCGGCGAGCTTGTTGGATCCGATGTGTGCGTCCTGGTTGTTCCGATCGCCTGCAAGGCCTATCCGTGAAGCGTCTCGCCGCGCGCGGAGCGAAACCCGGGTCCGAAACCCGGGACAGGCTAAAAATTTCCGGGACCAAACCCTGAGGGACTTTCAGAGAAGCGCACTCTGACCCCACTTTTGCTGCATGTGCTGCGCCTGAAGGGTGACACGCTGTTTGAAGACGGATTCGAAGAGCTGCACTGACAGGATCGATGCAAAGTGAATGGAGGCGCCTGTGTTGGCGCGGCCGGCGCCCCGCTTCACGCGTTCTGCA
>ENA-UOWO01001977-UOWO01001977.1-activated-sludge-metagenome-genome-assembly--contig:-NODE-1977-length-26275-cov-5.386423_pt1 | contig 26275 bp, 24 predicted proteins | sample MGYA00238148_ERZ761564 | MGnify/ENA primary metagenome ERZ761564 (study PRJEB28885, sample SAMN05720194) | activated sludge metagenome | isolation source: Anaerobic digester | place: USA...
AATAACGACTCAAAATATCGGTGGCCGTATAACTTTCCGGATGTCCAACGTGCAATCCGGCGCCGGACGGATAAGGAAACATATCCAAAATATACTTTTTCGGTTTAGAGGAATGATCATCGGCTTTAAAAACATCGGAAGAATACCATTTATCTTGCCATTTTTTTTCAATGCTCTGGGCGTCGTAAATTGCCATATTTTTTATATTTGAATGAATGATAAATTTGCAAAAAACAAGGTCAGACTAACACGTCATTCCAGAATTTCGGCTAAGCCGAAATGTCTGGAATCCCGTGGGCGAAGCTAGCACCTTGTCATCCTAGAAAAAATTTTTGTAAAAAAATTTTTATCTAGGATCTCGCCTATAGTAAAAATAATTTAAAATTACTATATAAATTTATAACAAAAAATCATTTTTTACAACTAAAAAAGGCGCCTCGATTAAAAGACACCCTGCAAATTACCGACTACCCCCCGAAATCCTAAACCATTTCAGGGATGATGTTGCAATATCCGTGAATGGCCAGCACTTCGAGTTTATACTCGCGCTTCGCCATGCAGGCATCGCACAACTCCTGTTCCACGAGCTTACCCTGATGGAAAGCCCGCACCACCTGCCCGATCAGGATCGGGGTGGAGCAGCGGAAACAGGTTTTCTGTTTCTGTTCAGTGAGAGGCTCAGTCATCACGCCCCTCACTTTCGTCCACGGGATGAAAGTATTCCCGCGGACCGCCGTCCTGGGCCTCGAAACGCAAACGCTGGAACTCATCCCAACGCTGGTCCTCCGGGACCGACAGCAACGCTTTTTTGTGCTCCTCACACAAGTAAATGCGTTGCGGGGACAGTATTTCCCCGTCACCGGTTACCGGCTCGATGTCCAGGTAACCGAACTCGCCTTCGCCGTAGCGCGGAGGATCTTCCCCCTCACGGCAGACGGCACAGTCAAACAGATGTTTCATTGTAAACTCCTATTTTCTACGGTCGGTTTGACCGTGCATATGATTTTTATTGCCTTTTTAAGAGGGATTCTCATCCCTCTGGCAAGCCCTTTGGAAAAAAATTTCCAGGAGCCGAATCCAGCGTTCCGAAGCTGGAAAAGACAGCAGCCACTCTTTGCACTGCTGACAAAAAAGAAACTTCTGTTCTTCACCCAGATTCTCAATATCTACTGGGCGAAAAACGACTTCTTGGAGTGGTTTTTTTCGCCTGGAAACCAGCCCACAAATGGGGCAAGAACCAGGATTATGTGCCATTGGTTTTGAATTAAAAACCACCATAACGGCACCTCCTTCCTTTATCCTTACAATAACACGAAGTTTTGTTTTTGTAAAGACCCAGTATGACTCACCACCACCGGTTTTGCGCCCCCACTTTTTCTTCTGGCGAACAATCTTGGCAAAAAACATTTTGGGGCAAGCTGAACGGCTCCCAAGAAGCAAACGGATTTTTGCATTTTCGACACAAAAGTTCGGTATTGGCCACAGGCCGATCAAACTTTTTCTTGGACAAAACAGCAAATACCGGCGGATCGTTGGCTCCCAAAATTTCATTCGCTTCCAGTTCCACCAAACACTTGGGACAAGTGCCACTAAATTCCCCTAAACTAAACTTCCCGCCACAATACATACACTGACGAAGATCGATGTTATGTTTTACCATTTGAAACCTCCTTTGATAAAAAAGATTTTATCACAAAATATTTTTAAAAACAAAAAAACACCAATTTCTTGATGTCCTCATGTAACGCGGTATGGCCGTGCCCCTTTATAGTGATAATAGGGTGCCAGTGACCGCGTTAAAACTATTATAGCAAAAAATAGAAAAATAACAAAGCTTTCAAGTTTATGATTGCTGGGCCTGATACATTTTGGCATACAAACCATCATTGACCATCAATTCATCATGTTCACCTTGCTCCACAATGCGACCATTTTCGATCACAATAATGCGTTTGGCTTTGCGCACGGTAGCAAAACGATGTGAAATAAACAACATCGTCGTATCCTTGCCATATTCATACAAATTGTTAAAAATTTGTTCTTCGGCCAAGGCATCAATAGCGCTGGTTGGCTCATCCAAAATCATCAACTTAGGCTTTTTGAAAAAAACGCGGGCGATTGCCAAACGTTGCCACTGCCCACCCGACGGCAAAATTCCTCCTTTCATTTCCTTGTTCAAAAAAGTTTCATATTGATGAGGATATTTCTCAATAAAACCATCAGCCTCGGCTTTGCGTGCCGCGTCTTTAATTTCTTCAAGATTAAATTTACGGTGAATATTTCCCAAATAAATATTTTCCTCCACCTTCACGCTCGGCTTGGAAAATGATTGAAACAACAAACCCAACAATTTGTAATAAGCATCCAAATCCAATTTTTTCAAATCATGACCATTAACCAAAATCTTTCCTTTATTCGGATCATAAATACGCAACAACAATTTGATCAAAGTGGTTTTGCCGGCACCATTTTGTCCAACAATCGCCACATCATCATCGGCTGACACCTTAAAACTCAAACCCTGAAAAACCCACTTATTGGTTTTCGGATATTTGAAAGAAACATTTTTAAATTCAATACTCAAAGGTTGCTTGTTATCCAACTGAATGTGGCCGGGAACGATTTTTCTTTTTTGGTGACGCAATTCATAAAAAGTTTCCAAATAATTTTTATCAGCCTGCACCGCCACCACGCGCCGCAACAAACCCTGACTGTACACACGAAAAGATAACAATAAACCATAAATAAAGTAAAAAGTACCAACGGTAATTGCACCTCCCAAGAACAAACTCAAAACCAAATATAACACTGCCCCCATCGCTACATTTTCAAAAATACCGGCAAACAATTCTGAATAAAGACGCTTTTTCTCATTACGAATCAACTCATTAATAAATAAATAATGATAATGATTAGCCCGCTCCATCAAATATGGACCATAATCATTGACTTTCATTTCTTGAAAACTATCCAAATCCTCATGATATAAAGACCAGCGATAAGATGTGTACAAAATTTTCTTGGCACCTGACAAATCCCAAATCGACCAAACGCGCTTACCATAAACATAAGATACAATTGCCCCAGGAATCACCGCAGCCAACAAAAATACCACCAATAACGGACTAAATGAAATCAATAAAACCGCCACCACCACTGTAGCCACCCCCTTCGCAACAATTTCCAAAACATCAAAAAAAATCCGATTTAAACGCCAAACGTTATGTTGCACTTTGCTGAATTTATATACAAAATCCGGATCTTCCATGTTTTGCGGCTCACTTTCTAAAAAAATCGGAAAAGCAGCGATTTTGTCCAAATACAAATTACTCAAGCTACTATCCATCTGATGCATGAAAGTTTCCAAGCGATAGACAAAAGCCGTTAGAATAAACACCCCAACCAAAGACAATAAACTCCACCACGCCGTGCTAGTCCAACCAAGTCCACTGACAGCCATTTCCACAAAACGATCAATCACGCGACCGATCGCAAACTGTTCCAATGAAGGCAACATTGCCACTAAAAAAATAACCACTATTAAGAAAAAATAAAACCACGGATTTTGTTTCCAAAATTCTTTTAAAACAAAAAACACCAATTTAAAAATGGAAATCTTTGATTTTGTATTTTTATTTTTCCCCATATTGAAATGATTATAGCAGAAAATTTAAAACAAGGAAAATGTGGGGGCCCTGAGACTGTGTGAGTGTCATCCTGGAAATAATGGGGTTATGTCATCCTGAAAAATTTTGCGGTTTGAAAATTAAAAAATAAGATTTAATGTTTCTGCCGTAGGGGCGTTGCAGTGCAACGCCCTATTATACACGACTATTTATTATATTTAATTTGAAATGACGTTCGTGGATTAACAAATATTTATAGGGTGAATAATTATTCACCCCCTACAGGAGAAAATATCACCGATTCATCTCTGTACCTTTCATGACATAAAACAATGTTTTACAAAAAGGGCGTTGCACTGCAACGCCCCTACGGCAGAATCTCAAAGACAAAACTGGTAATTCATATTCATTACCGTCTCCCATAATTATCTTCCAATCGCACAATATCATTCTCATCAAAATTACCAAAAGAAATTTCCAAAACTTGCATTTCCTTATCACCGGTTTTCAAACGATGATTTGTCCCTTGTGGAATAAAAAATTCATCACCTTCTTGCGCGGGAATTTCCTCATCATTTTTCACGACAAAACCTTCGCCCTTCACTACTCTCCAAAACTCACTGCGTTGTGTGTGATACTGCAAACTCAAAACCGAATTCGCTTTGACAGTCAATATTTTAACGGTCACTTTAGAATTTAAACAAAATTGGCGAAAGTTTCCCCATGGCCGATTTTCCTCATAAATGACATCCAACATAAAGAAAAACTTCTTTTTTATCAAAATTATGATATAATGAAAAGCGGAAAAAAGCAAACCAAATATGAAAACAAAAAAACAAAAATTGGAATTAGTAAACACCCTTAGCAGTGCCAATTTTACCTGGATTCACATTTCCAAACCAAGTCCCAAAGCCCTTAAATATTTAGGACGAAATTTTCGTTTTGATCCGGCTGACTTACGTGACAGTGCGCCTCCCTTGCAACGCAGCAAATTGGTCACTCACAGTTCCTATCTTTTCATGATTTTGCTTTTCCCATATTATGACCGAGAAACAAAAACTATCAATCCAACCGAATTTGATTTTTTTATTGGCAAAGATTTTTTAGTAACCATCGAAGAAGGGAAAATCGACGTTTTAGGAAAATTTTTCTTTATGCTAAAAAACAGTCCGGCAATGAAAAAGGAATACCTTGATGAAGATCCGATCGAAACACTGACCGAAACGATTCACAATTTATACAATTACTGTTTTCCCATTTTAAATCATTTCAATTTAGACACGCAAGAAGTAAACAAATATTTATTTGCCAACCACGGACAAAAACAATCAATTCAAGAAATTCTAAAAGTAAAAAACAACATTATTGCTTTTAATAAGCTGATGAGACCCCACCGCACAATTTTAGAAAGATTAAATAAAAATTTAGGAAATTATTGCACCGTTTCCGACAAAGAATCAAATAAATTTCAAAGTGCTATCAGCTTTGCCAAAGATATTCACGATGACGCCGAAAACTACAAAGAAAATATTACAGCCTTGTACGACACGCACGCCTCTCTCTTGGCACACAATACCAACGAAACAATGAAACGCTTAACCACGATTTCCGCTACTTTATTACCGCTCTCGGTAATTGCTTCTATTTTTGGCATGAACACTGTGCATGGGATGCCATTTATGGATTCTAACAATGGATTTTTAATGGTAATTGCCGCAATGTTATTTATCACTAGCATCACCCTGATTTATTATAAATTTAAAAAATGGCTGGATTGATAAAAACTTGGGGACGATAAACTATCGCCATGGCAACCTGTCATGCCAAGCTTGCTGTGCCAGCCATAGCGAAGCGACGTCTAGCTTTGTCATGCCGATAAAATGCTTTTTCTGTCATCCTGGAAAATTTTTCTGAAAGAAAAATTTAGGAATTCATCCTGACGAAAGTCAGGAGGATCTCGCCTATGGCACAAACTAATTTCACCGATAAGTCTTAAAATAAAAATTCCACAAAAATGTGGTTTTTTTATCTAATCATTCATCCCATCCAAAACATCCAACACCTCTTTTACTGTGGACACTCGCACCAACTTATCTCGCCACTGGGCCGCACCGGGAAACCCTTTAAAATACCAAGCCAAATGTTTTCTTAAAGTAATGATACTTGATTCCCCCTTGTCTTCAACCAAAGCTTGCAAATGATAACGCGCTACCGTTTTAATTTGTTCCAAATTTAAATCAGCGTATTTTTTAGTTTCAAAATAATCCTTAATTTGCGCGAACAACCACGGCTTACCGATAATCCCCTGCCCCAAGCCTAAACCGTCCGCCTCGGATTCCTGCCACGCCGCGTACGCATCCTCCGGCGTCATAATTCCACCATTCACGATTACCTCTTTATCCGGATAAACTTTTTTGATTTGTTTCGCCAGTGACCAATCAGCTTTACCGGCAAAACCCTGCTCGTAAGTCCTCCCATGAATCATCACGGTTTTCCAAGAAAGATCAGCCAATGATTCCAAAAATTTCAAAGCGGTCATATCACCGTTACCGGCACGAATTTTAATGGACACCGGCACGTTGTCGGCGGCTAAGATAGTAGCGGCAACAATTTCCCGTGCCAATTCCGGTTTGCGCATCAAAGCCACGCCATTACCGGTATGCACCACTTTCTTGGCCGGACAACCAAAGTTAATATCAAAACCATCGGGACGATAAGCCGACTCTGCCAATTTTTTGGTCGCCTCAAAAAACAATTTTGGTTTATGACCGAACAATTGCAAAACCACCGGACGCTCCGCCGGCTGAAAACGATAAAACTCTTCGTTCTTTTTAAATTTATAAAATAAAGCGTCGACGCTAATCATTTCCGAATAAACACGGTCGGCACCCCACTCGCGACACAATTGTCGAAACGGAGAATCGGTCAATCCGGCCATCGGACACAAAACCAAAAACGGTTTCTTTTTATTCACCATAATTTTTCTTAATCTTATAATTATCAGCCATATCTTCTATTACAAAACCCAAAGATAAAACTTGATCTCGATAAGAATCGGCCTCTTCCCAATTTCGAGCTTTCTTGGCTTGCCAACGTTTTTCCGCCAATTCTTTAACATTATCAGGAACGGTCTGCAACTCATCAATTTCTTGCAACACTTGCTTAGCTTCATGTAAACGCAAACCCAAAACCGCGTCCCAATTCAATAAAGTTGCTTGGGTGTCAGCCAAAGAGACATCCTCATTTTTTAATAAATCCCAAACCACGGCTAATCCCTTTGGCACGTTCAAATCATCATTTAAAGCATCACTAAACAAACGACCATATTTTTGATTAACCTTACCTTTTTCTTTAGTAGGTAACGCCATGTAATTTAAAATTTTCATATAAGCACGTTGTGCTCCTTCTAGTGCCTGCACACTGAAATTCAATTTACTACGATAATGACTACCCAAACATAAATAACGATAAGATAAAGGATGATAACCCATTTCTTCCAATGAACTCAAAGTAAAAAAATTACCTGAAGACTTGGACATCTTAGCGTCACCGGCCAAAACCACGAACTCATTATGCAACCAATATTCAGCCAATTTGTGTCCGGCAAGTGCTTCGGATTGGGCAATTTCATTGGTGTGATGTACCGGCAAAAGATCCGCACCTCCACAATGGATATCAAACGGTTCGCTATGCTCATAATCTTTGTGTCCGTTTAATAAATGCAAAGACATGGCCAAACATTCAGTGTGCCAACCGGGAAAACCCACGCCCCAAGGACTATCCCATTCCATATCACGTTTAGAATCCTTAGGAGAAAATTTCCACAAAGCAAAATCGGTTTTATTTTTCTTTTCCGGATTGATTTCCACGCGTGCTCCGGCCTGCAAATTTTCCACATCCAACATCGCGATTTTTCCATAATCTTTAATCTTGGAAGTATCAAAATAAATTCCATCAGAAATTTTATAAGTATATCCCTTCTTTTCTAAAATTTTCACAATCTCAATTTGCTCATCAATATAAGCGGTGGCACGTGGTCGTGCAAATGGTTCTTTTAAATTCAAAGATTGCCAATCCTTCTTTAAGGCATCAATATAATATTCGGCGATTTCCCAACTGTTTTTTCCTTCACGTCGTTTGGCTTTTTCCATCTTATCCTCACCGGCATCACCGTCATCAGTCAAATGCCCCACGTCAGTCAAATTTGTTACATGCCTAACTTGATAAGCATTCATTTCTAAAACCCGACGCAAAATATCCTCAAAAATATAAGCCCGCAAATTACCAATATGTGCATAGTGATAAACCGTCGGCCCACAAGCATAGATCCCCACCGCCCCCGGTTTCAAAGGTACAAAATCTTCTTTTTTTCGGCTGACGCTATTAAATAAACGCATAAGAAATTCTTATTTTTTTATTATTCCAATCTTATCATTTTATAAATATTTTTGGCAAATAAAAAATCCCCCTCCACAGAGGATCTAAAATTAATTGTTAAAAAGTTCCATTGGGTTAATTTTAAACTGAAGCATATTAGCAGTGTTCCTGCCACCTTAACACAAAAGAATCTTCCCCTAACCTATCAAATTCAAACAAACAATCTTCACCTTCACCATCATTCCATTTTTCAAGGCTAATCATATTTTCATCTTTCAAACAATCCACCGTTGCCAATCCGTTTACAATTGCAATTTTGTTGATTTCATTTTCTGAATAAATTTTATTTTTACTAAATATATTTTTCATATTTTAAACAACAGTATTCCAAGAAACTTGAGTTATTATTGTTTCGGTTTTATTGAATTTTAATTTACCATTAAGTGGATTTTGAAAATAATCATGGAACGGAACTTCTTTGAAATTTTTAACGACAAATAAAAAATATCGCCCACCCAACATTTGAGCAACCGAATATTCTTTACTTGTTAAGGAAATGCTACCATTTGAATTATTCAATCCTTTAACTTCAACTCCCAGAAAGTCCGAATTAGGTGAATATAACTTAAAATCAAATCCACAACCATGTTTTGTTGTGTCTTCAATTTGATAATTTTTAAATACATCTATTTTGACATAATTTTCTTTAAAGTAATGCTCAGCTGCCTGCCCTGTTATAAGTCGTTTGGCAAAAGAGCTTTCTTTATCTTCTTTTTTAGCAAGTTGTTCCATTAAAACATCCAAATCGTGGTTTTCATAAATTATTTCTTTCAATAAATTTGAAAAATCATTTATACCAAACGCATTAAAAACATCATAAATATCTTTACAGTATGGTCTAATTTCTCGTTTGTGCCATCCCTGCCGTCCATTGGGATATAGTGGATCAAACTCATCTCTATAATTTTTAATTGAGGCGGGCTTAACTCCTAACGATAATCCAATAACATTAAAAGCTTCCGTAAAATTATCAAACCCCAAAAATTTCAAACCTTCTATATCAAATTTTGATAAATACAACCCCGCCAATATCGATTTTTCTCTTAATGTGAGTTTTTTCATATTCGCCATCACTGATTTTTTAATAACGTTTTAAATTGCTCGTAACTTCCAATTTTTGCAAAATTAATTTCAAAATTCAAATCATCTATTTTATCAATTCTGACGGAATCAATACCAATTGTTTGTAATTTCTCATAATCTAAAATCTGTCCTTCCTTAAGTTTTAGTACGTCTCTTAAAATCCATTGCCCAAGTTCTCGGTTTGAATAAGATGAATTTCTTAAAGAGTAAATTTTGTTTCCTTAATAATTGCATATAAATCTTTCATCCCAACTAAATTAATTGGTGTTTTCCCTGCCCCTTGAGATTCATGAACCGCACTTGATGTAAAATGACTTGTAGAAATAATTACCCCAAAACTATTAAATCCCAAGCTTCCCCTTAAATTTGCAACCTCTTTCCTTCCGACTGAGTGCTTCCATCGTTTGACCTGAAACTGATAACTTAAATCTAGACTAAATCTGTGTTTCAAAAAAGCATTAACATCAATGCCATCATCGCCACTTTTTTTAGTAACCCCAACATTCACAAAACCTGTATGTTCAATCAACTTTGACATTAAAACTTCAAATTCATACGGATTTATAGTCAACAATTTGTTTTTTAACGTTTCAATGCTTTTCAAGGTTTCCTCATCCAACCTTGGAAAAACAACTTCCCCCGAGCTCTTTGCGGGAAGCAAAGAATCAATGATTGTATCTTCTGGTAAAACTTCCTTTTTAAATTGACTATAAAATGGCAAAAAATAATCATGAAAATTACCAATCTTCAAAGGCACAATATCCGAAAAAATTTGAAATTCAAAAAGCCAAACAGCTCTTAAATTTCCTTGATTATCAAGTTGGTAATCCTGATAATTTCGCAACAAAAACAAAAAGCCAATAAATTTATATTGATTAACACCCTCCTTCAAAAACCCAAGAATTGGTATGGGTCTTTCTTTTTGTTCGACAATCCTTTTATTTACCCCAGAAATCTCTTGGTCACCTTTTAATCCCGCACCTGTATAAATTAAAATATCTCCTTCAATTTTATCGGCATAAGGATTACGAATTATATTCCTTGTTTCTTCCGCTGAAGTAATTAAAACGATAAAATCCAACTCCTTATCTTTAATTTTTGGTCTAATACCACCCAAATTCGCAACCTCCAAGGCATACTTAATTTGATCATTTGAATAATGCTCCCCAACTTTTAATGTATCTGGGATAATGAATTGTTTCATAATTATTTAATCAAAATAAAAATAATTGTCTAATAATAAATCAATATCTAATTTCATAATAACATAACCGGAAATATTATTAAGCCAATTTTTAACTTCGTCTTTATTTTTGCATTGAAAAAGCAATTTGATTTTTTCGGATTTATCCCCCTGATCAACTATAAAATTCCTTATATCATCATAAAAATACTCTTGAAAAACTCTTGGTGGAGCATCCGCTAATTCATTAAGCCAATTTATAATTACTGCTTTAACCATAACTACAATATTTTTATTATATTTATATTCTACTACAATTTTTAAATAAAATCATTTTTACATCTTTTGGATAAAAAATGTTTTATTAATTATATATAATACCCCAAACAATAAAAATTCAAATTACAATTCCCGTACCTATCCTTTAACCTTCGCCATCACCGCTTTTTTAATTTCCTTCAAAACTTTTTGATCATCTTTTAAGAATTGTTTGGCAGCCTCGCGCCCCACGCCCAAACGAACTTCCCCGTATTTGTATGTATTGCCATTTTTCTCAATAATTCCTGTCGTCACACCGGTGTCCAAAACATCACCGGGCACAGAAATCCCTTCATTATACATAATATCAAATTCGGTTTGTTTGAAAGGCGGGGCAACTTTATTTTTAACGATTTTAACTTTAACCTGGTTACCAATAATATTTTCGCCTTGTTTGATTTGTGCACTCTTACGAATTTCTACACGCACCGAAGCGTAAAACTTCAAGGCATTACCACCGGTCGTGGTTTCCGGATTGCCGAACATAATACCGATTTTCATACGTAACTGATTGATGAAAATTACAATAGTATTGGTTTTACTGATAATCGCCGTTAATTTACGCAAAGCCTGACTCATCAAACGTGCTTGTAAACCCATGTGCGAATCCCCCATTTCACCTTCAATTTCTGCTTTCGGAGTTAAAGCCGCCACTGAGTCCACCACCACCACGTCCACCGCACTGGAACGAACTAAAGTTTCCAGAATTTCCAAAGCTTGTTCCCCAAAGTCCGGCTGAGAAATCAATAAATCTTCAGTTTTAACACCAATTTTTTTAGCATATTCCGGATCCAAAGCATGTTCAGCATCAATGAAGGCCGCTGTCCCACCGGCTTTTTGCACTTCAGAAATGACATGTAAAGCCAAGGTGGTTTTACCGGAAGATTCTGGCCCGTAAATTTCAATCACACGCCCCTTAGGCATGCCCGTTCCCAAAGCCAAGTCCAACGACAAACAACCGGTGGTAATAGTTTCAATGTTTTGCCCTTGTTCGCCCAAGCGCATAATTGAACCCTCTCCAAATCGTTGTTTGATTTGACTTAAGGCTTCTTGAATAGCATTACTCTTTGGATCAACCGTCTTAGATTCTTTGTCAGCTTCCACTTTTTTGTCTTTTACCATACTTGTTGCATTTAATTTTTTATTTATTATAGCAAATCGAATGTGAAATTAACTTAAAATTTTTCCAATTTATCCACAACCCTAACATACCCCAGTATAACACCCACATTTTAGGCTGACAATTCTTGTTCTACTTTTTTGTTCTATTTTAAATTCTCCGCCACTGACTTGCCATGTCAAAAAAATAGATATATGTTATAATAGTTTTACAAAAAAATGTTAAATAAATTTTCGTATTTTTATGTATTTGGAAAAATTAGAAATAAACGGCTTTAAATCATTTGCCAAACCCTCCTCTTTTGATTTCTTACCCAATACCATCACGGCGATTGTCGGACCAAACGGTTCGGGAAAATCCAATATCATTGATGCTATCAAATGGGTGCTGGGTGAACAAAGCAGTAAAAGCATTCGTAGCCAACAAAGCCAGGACATCCTATTTTCTTCTCCAAAAGTCAAAAGTAGCAATTACGCCGAAGTTGCCTTGCGTTTGAATAATGAATCAAAAAGATTTCCTTTGGATTATAATAACATTGAAATCAATCGTCGCTTTTATCGCCAGGGCGAGGGAGAATATCGTCTAAATAAAAATCCGATCAAAGTCAGTGATTTAAATTATCTGTTAAGCCAAGCGAAAATCGGGCAAAAAAGTTTTTCCATTATTTCCCAGGGGTCAATTCATCAATTATTAAATTTCAATAAAGAAGATTTACAAAATTTCTTTGCCGACGCCACCGGTGTGCGTGCCCCGCAAATGCAACTGGAAAATAGCCAAAAACAACTGCAAAAAAATACCGAACAAGCACAATATCTCAATAATTTAATCAATGAAATGTTGCCCCGCCTGCAATGGATGGAAAAAGATGTTAAGCGTTTTCAACAACGCCAAGCAGTGGAAGAAAAATTACACCATTACCAACGCCAAGCGGTTTTACGCAAATATGTTGATTGGCAAAGTGCTTATGAAAAAATCCAGGCTGATTTAGGGTTTTATATCAATAAAGTGACAGAGTTGAAATCATCCGCCAACACCGAGCAAGAAAAACTAGATGAACTGACAGCCATCCTTAGCAATCAACAATTTTTACAATTGAACCAAGAATACCAAAAGCTATTGGGTGAAAAACAAGATTTATATAGTAAATTAAATGATCAAAACATCAGCCTAATTCCAGATTTGGATGAAAAGCTGTTCAGCACCGAAAAGGGTTTACGCGAAGCCAAAGCAGATTTGAGCGAACAAGAAAAATTACTTTCTCAATATAAAGACATCAACTTGCAAGAATATATTCCCGGTGAAGTGGAAAAATATATTGAAAAACAACAACAAGAGAAAAAAGAAATTCTCGGCTTTATAAAAAATCTTTTTCAATGTGAAGAAAAGTATCTATTACCGATTGAAGCGGTTTTGGGTGCAACTTTAAACGGCTTGGCAGTCAGCGACGATGACGTAGCCGTAGAAATCATCAAAAACATTAAAGAAAAACGTCTCGGGACGCTCCACCTCTACCCCTTAAACAAAATTCAAGGGCGTCCGGACAAAAAGGAAATTCAAGAAATCACCCAACAATATAATGGTTGTCGTCCAATTTTGGACTACTTGAAATATGATGAACAATTCAACGAACTGTTTCAATTTTTATTGGGCAATACCGTTCTTAGCCCGGAAATTGACAGTGCCAAAGAAATCTCGCAACAATATCCAGTGCGCATCGTAACCATGCAAGGGGAAATTTTTGAGGCCAGCGGTATTATCAAAGGTGGGTATAAGGTGTTTAAATTTTTATCAAAAGAAATCGTTAAAAAACTACACCAAGCACAACAAGCGGTTACTCAATTGAAATTGCAAATCAACAAATTGGAAATGGAAGAAAAATATTATCGTAATTTACAGGGGAAAAACCAAGGGCATGATAATAGCACCTTGCGTGAAGCGATTTTGGCCATCAATGATAAATTAAAAAAAATGGAAGGCGATGCCAAAGAAATGAACGAACAATATTTGAAAGCTCAACAACAATTTCAAGAACAACAAAAAATCTGCCAACATAAACAGGACGATTTGATGCGTGCTCAGCATATTTTGGATAATTTACAGGAACAAGCACGTGCTTTAGAAGCACGCAAAACCGATTTAGCCGAAGTGAACCCGAAAGAATTAACGAATTTTGACGCCAACCTGGACGAACAAAAAATCAATCAAGAAATCGCCAAGTGCGAGGGCAAACTGTTGGCCATCGGGGAAATTGATGAAAATATCATTAATGAATACAACACTTTAAAAGAGCGTTATGAAAATCTTAATCGGGAGCAAAGCGATCTCGTAAGCAGTGCGAATAATCTGGAAGCGATCAACAACGAATTGAAAAAGCTCATTCACAGTGAATTTACCGATAAAATTAAATTAATTTCCGGTACTTTTAATGATTATTTCCAAACTTTGTTTAAAGGCGGTAAAGCGGCCTTACAAGGAGAAATCAGTGATAATGAAATCAAAGTGGATATTGAGTCTTATATTCCAGGCAAGAAAATCAAACATTTAAATTTGTTTTCCGGTGGTGAAAAAACCTTAATTTCCACGGCTTTGATTATGGCGATTGTCCATACCCAAAAAACACCGTTCGTGGTTTTGGACGAAATTGACGCCGCTTTGGACGAACTAAACTCACAACAACTGGCGGATATTTTAAGTGATATCAACAAATTGACCCAAATTGTGCTAATTACACACAATAAAGTGATTATGCAATCCGCCCAAATTCTTTACGGCATCACCATGAATCCAGCCGGTTATTCGCATGTTTATTCAATGCAGGTATAAACTCTTTCGCCACCTTTTGTCTGTACAAAAGGTGGCACCAAAAAACACCCCCGGCCTTCGCCGGGGCAGGCTCGTTTTTCGGCAGAAAGGAGAATTTGTAAGGTTCGCCGGCTTTTCCTCGCAAACTCGTCACCGTTTTGTCTTTTTCAAAGACAAAACGATTGACTCAAACAAAATGCTCGGATTTTGGCTTCGCCAAAACCAAGCCAGCTTACCTTCAAATTCTGACCTCCTCGGGCTAATGGGCGGCCTTAATACCCTAAAACCAACCGGAAAACCCCATTTCCCCTATTTTAGATTAGGATTTGTCAGAATGTGTTAAAGGGCGAATGACTATTCGCCCTTCCCCCCCGTATAAATACCAAAACACCAAAAAAGCCCCCTTTTGGGGACTTTTTCTATCTTCAAAGTCTTTAAAATCCTAGTTTTCGCGCATCGCACGAGGAGATTTACGCAAATAATTCAATTTGGCACGACGAACATTGCTTTTGGCTTCTTTAACCAATTCAATCTTTTCCACACCAGGCATATCAAATGGGAAAATCTTTTCCACACCTACCCCGTGAGAAATCTTACGAACTGTCATGGTTTTACCCTTTTTAACTCCCATAACGATCCCTTCATAAACCTGGATTCTTTCTTTTTCCGCACCTTTAGAAGTTAATTCCTTGATTTTTTGGTGAACTTTCACTGTCAAACCAGGTTTCACATCTTCAGCCTTTAAAATGTTGCTGGCCATAATTATTACTATTTTATTATTAAAATAAAAAAATTTGATTGAATTGAAGAGATCCTGAAACCAGCCGTCGCTTCGCTATGGCTGGCACGGCAAAGTTCAGGATGACACTCTAAAACTTAGAACAGGTTTATATTATACATTTTCTTTTCCCCTGTCAAGCAAAACCTTATTGACTTTTAACAATCCCTTTGATATCCTACAAATAAGTTATAAATACTCTTAACTATTGTTTTATGCTTCGTATTCTAGAAATTACTGAATTAATTGCCGCTATTTTGTTAATGGTTATGATTTTAATGCAAAACCGGGGTGCCGGCTTAAGCGAAACCTTTGGCGGAGAAGGCAATATTTACAGTACTCGTCGCAGTGTAGAAAAGGTCTTGTTTAAAATGACTATCATCACCGCTGTTATATTTTTTGGATCAGCCATCAGCATTGTTTATTTATCGTAACAAGTGCTTATTAACAAGGCTTATCTTTAATACTTAAAATTTTTATTTTGTGATTTTCTTCAAAAGCAAGAAAAAAGACCCCCTTGAACATCTGGATAAAAAACTTTTAAAATCCTTGAACAAGAAGAAATTCCCCAACCTCAAGCAATTAAGCCACATTGGCAAATATTTAACCCGTTGGGAAAGACTCATCATTGATGTTTTAATTCTAATTAGCGCTATTTCCGGCGTATGGTTATTAGCATATGCCTATCAAGCCAACAGCGAACCGATGGCTGATTACGGTGGCACAATTGTTGAAGGATTAATCCAAGATCCTGTCTATATCAATCCGATTTTAAGTACCGGAAACAGTACTGATGCCGATTTAGTAAAATTAATCTTTAGTGGTCTCTTAAAATACGATAAAGATCTAAAATTAGTACCGGATTTAGCAGAAAAATATGAGATTTCCGAAGACGGCAAAACCTACACTTTTACCCTTAAAGAAGATTTATCTTTTCATGACAGCAACCCCTTAAGTGTAAATGATGTTTTGTTCACCTACAGCTTAATTCAAAACCCGGAGTACAAAAGCCCAAACTACATTAATTTTGCCAATGTCAAAATTGATAAAGTTGATGACCGAACTATCAGTTTTACCACAGACAATGTTTACGCACCATTTATTCATTTATTTACCATTGGTATTTTACCGGCTCACGTGTGGGAAAATATTGGACCAGCCAACTTTCCTTTAGCCCAATATAATATCAAACCGATTGGTAGCGGGCCTTACAAGTTTGAAAAATTAATCAAGGACAATAATGGCAACATTGCCAATTATGAGCTAGCATATTTTGATGGGTATTATGGGCAAAAACCTTATATCCCAAAAATGTCTTTCCGTTTTTTCGATGATCAACAAACAGCCATCAATGCCCTTGTTAAAAAAGAAATAAGTGCCCTTGGTAATTTACCAAACAAAGAAAGAAGTTTTGTGGAAAATGATGAAAACAATATTAGTATTTATGCTTTAACTTTACCGCAATACACTGCCCTTTTCTACAATGTCAAAAGCAATTCTTTGATTAAAAACGCTTATTTCAGACAAGCTTTAAATTTATCAATTGACAAAAACAGTTTAATTGAAAAAATTTTTGGACAAAACGTAGAAATTGTAAATGGTCCAATTTTAAAAAATTCATTTGCTTATAGTAATGATTTACCACAACAAAATCCTGATTTTGAAAAAGCCAAACAATTAATGGTTGATAACGGTTGGCAAATGAAAGAAGAAGGGGTTTGGGCAAAACAAATTGATGGTAGCGAAACCGTTGCCAGTTTGAAAATTACTGTGCCCAATACCGAAGAAATTTTAAATCTTGCCAACTCCATGAAAGAATCATGGAAGTCATTTGGTATAAATGTCGAAATTCAAGCAATTGATACCAATGAAATCAAACAAATCATTAAAGAAAGATCCTACGAATCCATTATTTATGGAGAAAATATTGGTGCCGATCCGGACATCTTTCCATTTTGGCACTCCACACAAATTGATTATCCTGGTTTAAATCTTCCCCAATTGGCCAACAAACAAATTGATACCCTGATTGAAGAAGCCCGTCAAACCCACGACACATTAACCAGACAAACAAAATATGCCGAGTTACAAAAATTAATCCTTGAAGAACAAGCAGCCTTATTCTTATATTCACCTAAATACTTATATGCGTTAAACAACGAAATTCAGAATTATCAGCAAACATTTATCAACAATTATTCTGGAAGATGGAATTCTCTATTTGATCTATACATCAAAACACAAAAAAAACTTAAATGGTAACAGTTTAATTACTCTATAAATTCTTAAAAATCGTATGATTCCGAAAGAAAACAGCGCCAACACGCCTTTATTAAGGCGTTATAAGACGCACCGAACCGGCGACTCGTTTCGTTCGCCGAAATTGAAAATTATCGTGATGGGCGGATTGGAAGAAGTCGGCCGCAACATGACCTTACTGGAATGCGACAATGAAATCATTTTGATTGACATGGGGTTGCAATTTCCGGAAGAAAACATGCCGGGCATTGACTACATCATCAACGACATCAGTTATTTGAAAGACAAAATGGATTGGGTTAAAGGTGTAATTATCACCCACGGTCACTACGACCATATCGGTGGGATTCCGCACTTAATGCCACAATTGGGCAATCCCCCCATGTTTACCGGTGAATTATCCGCCGGTATTATTCAAAAACGCTACTCCGAATTTAAAGGTTTACCGAAATTAAAAATCACCATGGTCAATGATGACAGCGTGATTCGTTTAGGCAAAAACTTTATTATTGAGTTTGTCCGTTTAAACCACAGCATTCCCGATACCTTCGGGGTGGTGGTAAAAACGCCTTTGGGAACGATTTTCCATACCGGTGACTATAAGTTTGATTATACTCCGGTGGATGGCAAGCCGGCCGATTTAAACCGTTTGGCCTTAATCGGGCATCGCGGGGTTTTGGCGCTTTTGGGCGACAGCACCTCTGCCGAAAGCTCCGGTCACCAAGTTTCCGAAAAAGTGGTCGGCGAAGAATTGCGCAAAGTGTTTGAGCAAGCGCCGGGCCGTATTATTATCGGCACCTTCGCTTCACAAATTACTCGTGTCCAACAATTGATTCAATTGGCCCAAGATTATGATCGAAAAATCGTTTTGGAAGGTAGCTCCATGAAAACCAACGTGGAAATCTCCCACCAATTGGGATATATCAAAATGAAACCGAAAACTTTAATTGAAAATGATGAGGCCGCCAACTATCCGGATAATAAATTGGTGTTTATCGGAACCGGTGCGCAAGGCGAAAAGAACGCCTTCTTAATGAAGATGGCCTCGGAAGAACATAAAGTTTTGAGCTTTAAACAAGGTGATACGGTTATTTTCTCATCCTCTGTCATTCCGGGAAATGAACGCACCATTCAAAGTTTGAAAGATTTGATTACCCGCAAAGGCGCCAGAATTATTCATTACCAATTAATGGATATTCACGCCGGCGGACATGCCAAAAAGGAAGATATTAAATTGATGTTAAGATTGATTAAACCGCAATATTATATTCCGATTGAAGCCAATCACTTCTTATTGCAAGCCAACGCGGAAATTGCCGCGGACTTGGGTTTACCTCGCAGCAATATTTTTGTGGCGGACAACGGCCAAGTGATGGAGTTTTCCCGCTTGGGCAATACTCAAAAAGTAATCGGTAAATTAACCAGCGCTTACGTTCCGGCGGAATATGTGATGGTTGACGGTTTGGGCGTCGGTGACGTCTCCGAAGTAGTCTTACGTGACCGTCAAATGATGTCCGAAGATGGTATGTTCGTGGTGATCGCCACCATCAAACACAGTTCTAACGCCGTAATCGGTAATCCGGATATTATTTCCCGCGGTTTCATTTATATGAAAGAAAGCAAGGAATTGCTCAATGAAGCCCGTAAAAAAGTGAAAAAGATCGTGGAAAGCCAAGCTACGCCCACTGATATTAACATCATTAAGCAACAAATCCGCGATGAATTGGGCTTGTTCTTATACAAGAAAACCAAACGTCGTCCAATGGTCTTGCCGGTGATTATTGAGGTATAATTATCTTTAGAATATATACTGAAATATACAAAAAAACCGCCCCGAAAGGGCGGTTTTTTTGTTTTGAACTCTGATTCGTCTGATGAACATGACCATGTTTATTAACGGGAAAAGGGCGTTGCAATCCACCTTCGCTAAAGCTACGGCGGACACAGTGCAACGCCCCTACACAAGAATCCCAATATCATATCCCTACCGTAGTCGAGATCCTGGGTTCTTCGCACTGACATCCGCCGTCGTCCTTACATCTTCGCCTTTCGGCTTCGATGCACACGTCGGACTATGGCGGACATGGTACAGTGCTCAGACCCAGGATGACAAACAAAAATAAAACAACAAAAAACAAAATCATAGTCCATCCTTTAATCAGACGAATCCCGGTCCTACTTCGTTTTCAACACATACACCCCGTCCCAGTTTTCGGCCGGGGGATTTTTTAAATATTCACGACAACGATCCAAATAGACTTGCACGGACAAATCCTCCGCCGGCATCTTTTCCAATAACTCCAAAGCACCGGAAAAATCCTTGGCCAAATATTTATCAAACATCGCTGCGAAGTTCGTGGCAAAAGCTTTAGCTTTATCAGTCGCCTCCGCCACCGGACCCAATAACTCATAAATGGTTACCGGTTCGGTCTTCCCCTTCACCGCCACTTTATCCAAAACACGGCAAACAAACTCATTTTTCACTTGAGCATGCACGCTTTCACTGATAATAATTTCACTGCCATAAATCTTATTCAAACCTTCCAAACGAGAACCAAGATTGACGCTATCGCCCATCACCGTGTAATCAAAACGCTTAGCGCCCCCCATATTCCCGACAATCATTTCACCGCTGTTCACGCCAATACCCAATTTCAAAATTACATCTTCCTGCCAAGCATTAGTCTTATTCATCTCCACCAATAAATTTTTCATTTTCCAAGCGGCCAAACAAGCATTAAAGGCGTGGCGTTTATCATCCAAAGGCGCACCCCAAAAAGCCATAATGGCATCGCCCATATATTTATCAATAACACCGTTTTCATTCAAAACGACATCACTCATTTCAGTCAAATAAATATTCAAAATTTTCACCAACTGCTCCGGACTTAATTTTTCCGACAAAGAAGTAAAGCCGCGCAAATCGGAAAACAAAACCGTCATGTGACGACGAACGCCCCCCAACTTCACCAAATCAGGATTGGCAATCAACTGATTTAAAACCGCTTCAGATAAATAGAATCCAAAAGTGCGGCGCAAATCCTGCTTAGCAAAAAACAACAAAATATAATGAACCACTAAAACATACAAATAAATCAAAATTAAACCGACAAGATAATACCAACCGTTAAATCGCCAACCGCTATCAAAAAGCAACATGTTAACCCACCAAGTGGACAACAACAACAAACCCAAAACCGAAGCATTGGTGATGGTATAGTATTCGGTCAACAATAAATAAATTAAAAATCCCAATAGAATAAAAAAGAACGGCAAGAAATCCAAGTAAAATGGCAAATCCTGGAATTGCTTATCGGACATTAAAGTATTGACGGCGTTAGCGTGGGAATAAACCCCATACATATAATCACCTTTGGACAATGGCGTATAAACATAATCGTGCAAATCCGCCACGGTCAAACCGACCATCACGACTTTGCCGGCGAACTTTTCTTGTAATTCTTCAACGCTCAACTTATTCATCACCTCAAGCGCACTAAGATGATTAAAATATTTTTCCGGGCAAAAATAAATACGGTTGGTAGAATTATTCCAAGTCTTTCCGGCCAACAATTCACTGAAAGACTGATATTGATCAGTGCCGCTAGCCACGCTCAGTGGTACCTGCCGAACGACATTGTCATCAGAGTTAATAAAATTAATGTGACCCTGGCGGGCACGTCCCAACAAATAATAAGGGCGAATAAAACCCTGCGCCAACCATTGATTATCATTCAAACGCAAACCTTCGCCCTCAATGGGAATATAAACATTTTCGTTTTCATTGAAAAAACGCTGCAAAGTCAAATCCGCTTCGGTGTTGGTTTTTTCCACAAAATTAATATCCACGCCAATCTTGGCGGGCGCGCCGGACTGAATTTTTTCCAATAAAGCGGCGGTGGCGGTGCGGGGCCAAGGCCAAATACCAAATTCCGCCAAACTGGCGTCATCAATTTCCACCAAAACAATATCTTGGCTAACCTCGGACGGCGTGCAAGCAAAATACTTATCCCACCATTTTTCATTGGAAACCTTCCATGAATCATTAAGATAAAAAAGCGACAACAAAGTAATCAAAAACAACCCAACCCCCCACTTCCACATTTTTTGCTTATTGATTTTCATAAATCAAAAATTAAAAAGTGAAATCTAAAATAATTTCATCGTCAACCGGTTCCTGGGGTGGCTCCGGTTCTTCTTCCACCACTTGGGTTTGCCCAGGTTCCAAAGTTTCCATCGGGACATCGTCGCCGGTGGTGGTTAAAGTTTCATCAGTGGTGGTCGTGGTACTCGGTCTGACATTTAATAATTCAATATCATTACTGTTATCCAATGGCTGTCTTTGCAATGGCAAATCATCAGACATTTGACTGAAAAATCTCATCAAATTCAAGTATTCGGGACTATTTATCATTGCTTGAATTTGTGCCGGGTCAGTGTAATCAATATTGGACCATTTATCAGTATAAGCCTTAATCAAACGGAAATACTCCGGATTATCGGTTTGATATTTCATCCAGGCATCCAGCCCACTCATATCAAAATTAAAATTCAAATTATCCAAATCACGATTCAAACGCTCAAAAGTATTGTCAAATTGATTCCAGTCAAAAATGCGATCAGGCATTTCACGCTCCGGCATAATTTTTTGCCAATCCAATTTATCCTCACCCAACAATTCCGGCAAAACCTTTTCGCGCAAAGATTTATCCAATTTTTGATCTTTCAAAAAATCACGCAATTGATTGGCATCACCTTTTTCCGCCAACCACGCCCCTTCAGCCAAACGACGTTGTTGCTTAAAGTTTTCCCAACGCGCTTTAGTCTGTTCGTCATCAATAAATTTCTCGCGAATATTTTCAGCGGTTTGTTGTAACTTATATTTCAAAGTCCCCGGCTCCGCCCCCATATATTTTTTCAATCGGGTATTAACGCGTTCCCGCGCCAACTTTTGAAAACTCCCATCGTTCTTGAAGTTCTTATCAACCCATTGTTTTAAATTATCATCCAATTTATCTCGGCCCAATTTGATTTTTTGCAAATTATCACGACCATCACCGACAAATTGCATCGCTTCTCCCAATCCAACCAATACTTCCTTGCCGCGATTACCCAAGCGCTTATCCTTCACCGCGACTTGGCTTTCACCCACGAACAACTCTTCGGTCCCGATAGAAAAAGCAGTGCCACGCACGGTAGCGACCACAGTCGGAGTTTCCACTTCCCATTGTGATTGGTCATTGAACAACTTCAAAATCCTGAACCAGATTTTACCTTCGCTCACCTTAACATTCACTTGTTGTTCCCACATTGAAGACATTTCCGCTTGATTGATGGTCAACTCGGTGTTGGCGTCCAAACGCATCACCGCACCCTCGCCCACCACAATGCTGGCAGCACTGTTATCGCTGGTTTTAACGCTATCGCCGGTCGCCAAGGTCAAATCTTCCTTAACCAGCTGATACTCTAAATTTCCTTGTTTAACGTAAACTTGGCCTTTCTCCACCTGCAATTGCACAGTGCCTTGCCAATCATCAATTGGAAAAGAAGTGGCACTATAGACAAACCACGCTCCGGCGCCCAACAAACCGAAAATCACCACGCCGAAAAACACAAAAAACTTAGCCATAAAATTATTTGATTATTAATTGAAAACTGTTTGTATATTACAACAATTTTTGAATAATTGGCAAGACCTTCTGCTCACTTTTGCCATTGCCGGCCAACATATCGGCACTATCGTAATGCCAGTCTTCGCCATGAAAATCTATTACTTTCCCGCCAGCCTCACGCACCAATAAGACACCGGCCCCCACATCCCAACGCAAAGCTCCCGGCACCATAAAAACATCAGTAACACCGCGCGCCAACAACGCCAATTCCAAGGCTGAAGAACCAAGCTGACGAATATCACCATGCTCTTTAAAATAACAATGCAATTTCAAAGCATCCATTCGGCTCTTTTTGCCGGCACCGTAACAATAAGTCATTTTAAAATTTTCCAAATATTGCTCGTCGCTGACGCGCAAAGCTTGCCCATTGCACCAAGCGCCGCCGCCCTTTTTGGCAATATACATTTCTTCCAAAATCGGATTGTAAATCAACCCCAAAATCACTTCTTTCTCATAAAACAAACTGATGGAAATCGCGAAAAACGGATTTCGATAAACAAAATTGGTCGTCCCATCCACCGGATCAACCACCCACAAATATGGTGATTGACTGTCATTTTCCAATTCCCCACTTTCTTCACTCAAAATATGGTGATCGGGAAAATTCTCTTTGATGGCCGTTAAAATATAATTTTCTGAAAGTTTGTCAGCGGTGGTGACCAACTCCTGCTTGGCTTTTTCACTGACTTGAAAATCATTATTTAAAAACTTTTGACGCAATTCCGCCCCCACTTTTTTCAATAACGGTTCAAAAATTTCCAAACTTTTTTGAATAATTGCTTGCTCCATAATTTTTTATTTTAAATTGTTAATCAAATACAATTGAAAAAAATTCTTTCCCAAATCCCAGGTGGCGTAGGTCGGCGGATAATACAAACCGGCGACATTCCCCGGATTCAACAACCAGTGTCCGCCCTGCAAATCATCAATAAACGGCTGATGGCTATGACCATAAAAAACCGCATCATACTGCTGACGAATATGCTCCACCGCTTCCCGATAATGAGAAAAAGCAAAGCGTCTGTTAGCGAATTCCACCTCACCCCATTCTTTAAAAACATGAATATGCCCAGGCTTATCGTCTTTCTTTTGCCACCAATACCACAAAGCCTGATCGCAATTTCCTAAAGATAAATAAATCTCTTTGCTAAAATTGCTAACTAAATATTCCAAAGTTTCCGGATCATTAACATCCCCGCAATGGATTAAAAAATCCGCGTCTTGCTCGGTGCGAAAAACTTTTTCCAAATTAACTAAATTATTGTGCGTATCAGAAATTATCAGTGCTTTCATTTTTTGTTTTTTAATATAAATCCAAAATAACGTAAGTGATACCACCATTATTGCCCATCCACGTTTCTTTAACCAAAGGATGTCCATCTAAAATTTTATGTAACTTATTACGCAAAGCACCAGTGCCATGCCCATGAACAAAAGACAAATTTTGATGACGGTCCAAAAAACAATCATTTAAAAACTTTTCCACGACGCTCTCCAAATCATCCAAATGATGGTAATGCAAATCAAAAGACACGATAAAATCGGAATTCATTTCCAGCCAAGCTTTTTGCTGTGCACTCAAAACCATATTTAATTGTCTTTTTTATTAACATCAAACAAAAAATATTTCAAAGCATCCTGTCCCAACAAAATCTTGTGGGCCGCCTGCTTTCTAGACATCACCAACGCCGACACTACAAATTCGGTCTCGGAAAGTTTTAATTTAAAGCGACAAACTGGCCGAGCTGCCAAACCATGCTTGGTCTGAACTATTTTAACATCTTCAATCAAATCAGTTTTTTCCGCTACTTTTTTCATCACATCCTTGGCCCAACGATCAATTTTCACCTGATCATAACAAGGGCAAGTTTCGCTAAATTCTTTAAAAGTATCGAGTGCCTCTTTTAAACCGGTTTTGATTGCCAAATCACGATCAATCACGGTGTAAGCATTGGTGCTATCAACGCGGGCCGCCACCTTAGCAATACTTTTTTCCTCAGAGATAATTTCAACTTCGTTTTTTAAACCAATAATTTCCTTACCGGCCAACAACTCAATTTCCTGCTCGACACTTCCCCCGAACAAAGATATTCCAATATTTAAAGCCTTTTCCGTAGTCATTTTTTTTAAATTAGCGACTCGTTGTAGGCGTTCTTTTAAGGGTGCCATGTTGGCATTCTGAATTTCCAAGCCAGGACGAGCATTAACCTCCAAAATCAAGGGGCCGATTTTTTTATCAATCGCCACGTCCAAACCGGTAAATTTTATTTTACAAGCCTTGGCGGTTTCAATTGATAATTTTAAAATCTTTTTCCACTTAGGAATCCTAATAGAGTGAATCGAAAGCTCACTTTTTCTAATTTTAATGGTATCAATAACCTGATTTCCTTTAACAATTGCGTGCAAACCCTGTCCTGTTCCCAAATCCAATCCAACGCCAATACCGCCTTGTGCCAAATTAGCCTTTCCCCCAGAAGCAACGCTTGGTAAACGTAGCATCGCCATTACCGGCACATAATTATACAACCAAATTCTGATATCAGGGATACCCTTATAAGAAAACTGTTTTAAATAATTATCAATACTGATTCTTTCTTCAAAAAAAGCAATGTCTTTTTGATGAAACAAAGAAAACAAACCATCAAAAATATTAACAATATGGGTCTTCAAACCTTCTAAATCAATCTGCCGACCACCGGCGCACAGCCAATAATCTCCTTTTTTACGAAAGGCAACAATAATCCCGGCCCCCCCCATACCACGATTTGGTTTTAAAACAAAAGAATCAGGCAAGCTTGCCCAATCAAAATCTATTAATTCCTGACGATTATGAATAACCGCAAAAACCCGACTACTTGGTAACTTATTTTCCTTTAAAACCCGTTTGGAAGCTAATTTGCTGTCTGCCAAATAAATTGCTTGTTTGGAATTTTTGGGCACATACAAAAGATCTCGGGCATCAATGCCCAAAACATTACGCTGTGCTCGCCAAAATTG
>ENA-UOWO01001980-UOWO01001980.1-activated-sludge-metagenome-genome-assembly--contig:-NODE-1980-length-26208-cov-7.480213_pt1 | contig 26208 bp, 19 predicted proteins | sample MGYA00238148_ERZ761564 | MGnify/ENA primary metagenome ERZ761564 (study PRJEB28885, sample SAMN05720194) | activated sludge metagenome | isolation source: Anaerobic digester | place: USA...
CCTGCGCTTGCCGCAGGCCGCCTTTCGTGATCTTGTTCCTGGACGAAGGTATCATGCTTCAACGGGAGTTGGCAGCGGGACTAGGGCGGCTTGCGGCAAGAGCATGTTATGCGCTGCACCTACTCCTCAACGGGAATTTCTGCGTTGTACCAGTCACAAATGGCAATTGTATCCTTCTGGGATGATTGGTTAACTTCAAAGGTGATCAAGGTGTGGTCATTGCAATGGATGGTCAAGCCACACAGCACCGCTTTCGTATAACCACCACTGCCCATGGACTTTCTCCCCGCTGTATCCGTAATGGTCTCGTCTACCGTATAGGCATATGCGTTGTACTTACCCAGGGAAATGTTCTCAAACCGAAAATAACTCTGATTCTCACTTGTAGATTGCTTAATTTCTTTACCACTTTCAATATTTTTGAGGTAGACGGTCATTGCTGGAATGTAATCCGACGGATAACAAAGTTTTCCAACAACAGTAACATTTTCATTCTGGCATGACGAGCATGATAAGATCAATACAATAAAATGAAAACATGTCAACAAATATCTTATCATCACTAGTAATTTAAGTTGCACATACCTGTGGAGATACGCAACAGTTGCGTTTATTTCCACCATGTCCAACGAAACTATCAACTTGGCTTCCAACGACAAGATCGTTTGTCGTCGTTTGTCAACGGCTTCCTAAGTGCTCACAGATCCCACACCGTGCTCCGCCGCTTGAAGGGCTGTTTGATGCGCTCCTTGTGTTGGAGCACGAAGGCCATCACCAAGTAAGCCACTAGGTGCACCCCGGCGGTGATGAAGCTGAGGTAGATGAACGAGAGGCGCACCTGCTCGGCCTTGATGTTGAGCTTGCCGGCCCACCATTCGCACACGCCGAAGGCCTGTTGTTCGAAATAGGTTTTGATGGGGGGGAGCATGGGTAGTAGTTGCTAGGTGGTAGTTGGTAGTTGGCGGTTGTTGGGGGGCGGGGATGTTCAACTTCCTATTTGACGGTGCTGCGGAGCAACTGGTTGCCGATGCCGCAAGATAAGCACCTGCGGGGGGTGCAGTAGGTGTTCTTCAGTTCGATGAGGGCCTGGCCACGGGCGGCGGTGTCGGCGGGAATGCCAAGCTGACCCCAGGATCGGAGCAGTTGGTTCTGCTCGGCGGGGAGTTGTTCCAGCAGGTTCAGGGCGCGTTCACCAGCTTCGGGGCGGCCTTGCAAGCGGCCGAGGGCGAAGAGCGTGGGCACGATCGCGTTGATGATCAAATGGTCACCACCGGCGCGGCCCAGGCGTTTGGGGCGTGACGTGCTGGGGCGGTCGAAGGTGTAGTGGTCCTTCCAGTAGGGGCTGGCTTCGAGGTCGAGCAGGTGGTGGAGCTCGGCCACGGTGTCCGCTTCCAACAAGGCCGCGAAACTGCCATCGCACCGCATGAGCAGTTGGGCCAGTTGGGCAATGCGCACCGTGGGGAAGTTCACCGGCCGCATGCGCCCGAACTTCCACGCGGCCACTGGTGCGGGACGTAGGCCGTGCATGTGGGCGAGCAGGGCGTGCTCCTGTTGCAGTTGGCGCGGGTGGTCGTCCACGAAATCCACGTGCAACAGGCCGGCCTGACCGAAGAGCAAGGCTTCGGTGCGCAGGGCATCGTCGCGGTATTTCAGCACGGTGCGCAGGGGCAACGCATGGGCCAGCATACCGAAGGGCTCTGCGTTCACCTTCAGTCCGAAGGCGCGGGCCAGCATGTGATAGAGCGTCTCGGCCGGGTCGCAATGGAGCTGTTTGTAGAGCGCTTCCACCTCGATGGTCTTACGCTCCAAGCGTTCGATCAGCACACGTTCCAACCAGGTGCTGGTGCGCAGCGGATCCAGTTGGCCGAGCAGGTTGGCGCAGGGCACGAAGCCTTGGCCGCGCATGAGGGCGTAGTGCAGCGCGATGCTGTCGGTGCTCACGCGCGACATCAGTTCCACGGTGGGCAGGGCGCGTCCTTGGCGGGTCTTCACTTCGGCATCGTGCTCGTACACCACGTGCAGGGCCACGTTCTCGTAGGCGGGATCGAACTGGTGGCCATGGGCGTTCCACTCGCTGCTGCGGAGGTGTACCTCCACGGTCCCGGCCCAGGTCTGCCCATCGATGCGCAGTTCGGCACCGGTGAGGTCGGGCCCGCTGTTCTGCTGGATTCGTCCGGGTTTGAGCACTTCCACCGGGCGGCCATCGGTGGTGCGCAGCGCGTGTTGTTCAAAGAGGCGTTGTTGCCATATGAACTGGAGCAGGTCCTCGCCGTAGGGAAAGCCGGGCTCCAACAAACGATCGGCATACGAACGACAGGACTGCACCAGCCGAAGCGTTGGAATGGCAGCAGTGGCGGGCTTTTCTCCGTGGTTGCGGTGGATGATCGGGTGGGCCATGCGTACTGAATTGACGGATTATTCGACGGTCGAGTGATGCATAATGTAACGATCCGCATGAACGATCACAAACCTGCTTTGATCCACGAGTCAATGGAATGCGGTCAGCTTCGGCTGGAACGCTCCAGCCGGTCGGGACCGGTGTTGGCGGTACCTTGCCCGCTATGGAACTTGGTTCCCTTCGCTCGACATGGATCGTCCTTTCGTTGGTCTCAACGGAACTGCTCGGGCAACAGGTTCCCGACACCTTGTTCCACCCGACCATCGAAGCGCCGCGTTTCGCTGCGGGTATGGGTCCTGTGGTCATGTTGGACGAGGCGCACCACAACTTCCACACACTGACGGGGCGCTACCGGGCATTTGCTACGGTGTTGCGAGCCGACGGCTACACCGTTTTGGCCAACCAATCCGCCTTCGAAAGCACAGCACTTTCTGCTGGGTCGGTGTTGGTGATCGCCAATGCGTTGCACAGCCGTAACGTCCAGGACTGGAGACTTCCATGTCCTTCGGCGTTCACTGCTAAAGAGATCGGTGCGGTAGTGGAATGGGTGCGGAGTGGGGGCGCGTTGTTCCTGATCGCCGATCACATGCCGATGGCCGGTGCAGCAGCGGACCTGGGCCGAGCTTTCGGTTTTGACTTCCTCAACTGCTTCGCCATGGACCAACGGGAACGGACCACGGAACGGTTCCATGCCACTGAAGGATTGAACATGGCCCATGCCATCATCCGAGGCTCCCGACCAAGCGAACTGGTGGATACAGTGATCACCCTTACCGGCAGTGCATTCCAGATGCCTGAAGGTGCCGATGCCCTGATCTCGCTATCCGATCATTACCAGTTGTTGGAACCCGTGGAGGCTTGGGCGTTCCCAGCGGATACCCCGGGCCGCAGCGGCGCTGGCTGGCAGCAAGGCGCAGCGTTGGAATTCGGGAAAGGGCGTGTAGTGGTCTTTGGAGAAGCCGCGATGTTCAGTGCCCAACTGGCCGGCCCGCATGCCAAGCCGGTCGGCCTCAACCAACCGGGCATGAGGGGCAACATCCAATTGCTCAGGAACATCATGTCCTGGCTCAGTGGTTCACCGTGATCAGATCACACCCTTCGCACGCAAGGAACTTTCCATGACCTGTTGCAACTCTTTTGCAGCACGGCGGGCAGCGGGAATGGCCTCCTCCCCTTTCCCGGCATACAAAACGCCACGACTGCTGTTGATGAGCAGTCCGCCATCGGCGGTCATGCCTGCTTTGAGCACCGCGTTCAGGTCGCCGCCTTGGGCACCCACTCCTGGTACAAGGAAGAAGTGCTGTGGTGCAAGCGCTCGCACCTCGGCCAACACTTCTGGACGGGTAGCCCCGACCACGAACATCAGATCATCGGTGCTGCACCACGTGGCAATGCGCTGGATGGCGGTCTCGTAAAGAGGGCGACCATTCACCGGTAGGAATTGGATGTCCTCTGCTCCGTCGTTGCTGGTGACGCCCAACACGATGGCCCATTTGCCGGCACGACCCACAAAGGGCGTCACACTATCGCGGCCCATGTAAGGCGAAAGCGTCACGGCGTCCACATCCAGCTTGTCGAAGAAGGCTTCGGCGTACTTGCGGGCGGTGTTACCGATGTCCCCACGCTTGGCATCGGCGATGATGAAACAATCGCCCTTGCTGCGGATATAGGCGATGGTGGCCTCCAGGTCCAGCCAGCCTTGGTCGCCGAGCGCTTCGTAGAAGGCCAGGTTCAGCTTGTAGGCCACGGCCAGGTCGTGTGTCACTTCCACAACGGCCTCGTTGAAGGCGCGCACCGGATGGCTCTCTTCCTTGAAGTGGTCCGGGACCAGGTGTTCTTCGGTGTCGAGGCCCACGCAAAGCAGGCTGCGCTTGCGGCGGATGGTGGAAAGGAGTTCGGTGCGGGTCACGGGGGCAAAGATCAGATGAACAGCACTAGATCCCCGCTTCGGCCTTCAGCTTCTCGGTGCGTTCAGCGAGTTGCAGGGCATCGATCACTTCCTGCAGGTCACCGTTGAGCACCTGCGGCAGGTTGTGTACCGTGAATTCGATGCGGTGATCGGTGACGCGACTTTGGGGGAAATTATAGGTGCGGATCTTTGCACTGCGGTCGCCGCTGCTCACCTGGCTCTTGCGTTGTGCGGCAATGGCGGCTTCCACCTCACGCACTTTGTCCTCGTAGAGCTTGGTGCGTAGCATGGTCATCGCTTTCAAGCGGTTTCCGAGCTGGCTGCGTTCGGTCTGGCACATCACCACCATGCCCGTAGGGATGTGTGTGAGGCGCACCTTGGTCTCCACCTTGTTCACGTTCTGGCCACCGGCACCACCGCTCCGAGCGGTCTCCATCTTCACGTCGCTTTCCTTCAGTTCCACATCAGCCTCCTCGGCTTCGGGTAGCACGTTCACAGTAGCCGCACTGGTGTGGATACGCCCGCTGGCCTCCGTGGTGGGAACACGTTGCACGCGGTGTACGCCGGCCTCGAACTTCAGCACACCGTAAGCACCATCGCCGATCACGTTGAAGATCACCTCCTTATATCCGCCTACGGTGCCTTCGCTCACATCCGCCACTTCGATCTTCCAACCGCGGCCTTCGCAGTAGCGGGCATACATGCGGTAGAGGTCACCGGCGAAGAGGCTGGCTTCGTCGCCACCTGTCCCGGCGCGTACTTCCACGGTGCAATTGCGGGCATCGTTGGGGTCCTTGGGCACCAGCATCAAGCGGACCTCCTCGTCCATGGCATCGATGGCGGCACGCATGGAATCGCGCTCGGCACGGGCCATCTCCAGCATCTCCGGATCCTTCTCGGTGCGCAACATCTCCTCCGCCCCGGCCATATCGTCGTGCATCTGGCGGAAACGGAAGAAGACCTGCTGGATGGCTTCGAGGTCGCGGTAGCTACGGTTGAGCTCCACGAAGCGCTTCTGGTCGGCGATCACGCTGGGGTCGGCCAGTTGCTTACCGATCTCCTCGCGACAGTCGTGCAGGGCGGATAGTTTGGAAAGAAGGTCGCTCATGGGAATGCGGCCGGAGATGGCGCAGATAACGCAGATGAATGCCGGTGTGGCCTAGGCTTAGTGGTAGGTAAAAGTGCCGTGGGGGCTGGTGAGAACGACCTCTTTCGTTGGTGCTGCCTCCACCCTGCCGATCACTTTGGCCTCGATGCCGAAGGAAGTGGATATGGTGATGATCTCCTGGGCTTGTTCAGCAGGTACATAGAACTCCAGCCGATGGCCCATGTTGAAGACCTTGTACATCTCCATCCAGTCCGTGCCGCTCATGCGTTGGATGGCATTGAAGAGTGGCGGAATGGGAAGCGGATCATCCTTGATGATGCGAAGGCCTTCCACGAAGTGCAGCACCTTGGTCTGAGCTCCACCACTGCAATGCACCATACCGTGGATGTGCGGCCGCATGGCAGCGAGCACTTGGGCGACCACAGGGGCATAGGTCCGCGTGGGCGAGAGCACTGCCTTACCGAAGTCCAGCGGTGTGCCTTCCAAGGGATCGGTCAATCGGGCTTGACCGCTGTAAACGAGATCCGCAGGTGTGCCGGGATCGAAGGTCTCCGGGAATTTGGTAGCGAGGTCCTTCAAGAAGACATCGTGGCGGGCGCTGGTGAGGCCGTTGCTGCCCATACCGGCGTTGTATGTGTCCTCGTAGATCGCTTGTCCGTAACTCGCGAGGGCCACGACCACATCACCGGCCCGGATGCGGGCATTGTCGATCACGTCGCTGCGCTTCATCCGGCAGGTCACCGTGCTGTCCACGATCACGGTGCGCACCAGGTCGCCCACATCGGCGGTCTCACCACCGGTGCTTCTTATGCCGACGCCGAGGTCGCGCATCTTGGCCAGGAACCGTTCGGTGCCTTCGATCAACGCACTGATCACTTCGCCGGGGATCAGACGTTTGTTGCGGCCGATGGTGCTGCTAAGGAGGATGTTGTCGGTAGCACCCACGCAGAGCAGGTCGTCCAGGTTCATCACGATGGCATCCTGCGCAATGCCGTGCCATACGCTGGTGTCGCCGGTCTCCTTCCAGTATGCGTAAGCGAGCGAGGACTTGGTACCCGCCCCATCGGCATGCATGACGATGCAATGGTCCGTGCTGCCGGTGAGGGTATCGGGCACGATCTTGCAGAAGGCCTTGGGAAAAAGGCCCTTGTCCAGGCCGGCGATGGCCTTGTGGACGTCCTCTTTGTCGGAGGAGACGCCGCGTTGTGCGTAACGATCGCTGCTCATGGGTATGAACGAAGAAGAGCATCCCACGACAGCGGGATGCTCTTCCTTGTAGGGTAGACGCTAGTTCGTGGTTGGTGGCACTACGGGGCTATCCTTGGGAACGTAGTCATAGCTCAACACCCGGAATTCGGTACGGCGGTTCTGTTGGTGTGCGGCCTCCTGCTCCTCCTTGGTCTTCATGGCCTTGATCTGCGCGTCCGAGATACGCAGCTTGCTCTCGCCGTAGCCTTTGGGCACCATACGCGCAGGATCGATGCCTTTGGTGACGAGGTAGTTCACGCAGCTCTGTGCGCGGTTCTGGGAAAGGATCTGGTTGCGGGCGTCGGAGTCGCGGGAGTCGGTATGGGCGGAGAGTTCGATGATGATGGTCGGGTTATCGATCAACGTCTGGTACAAGGTCTCCAGGGAATCCTTGCCTTCGGGGCGTAGGTCGAATTTGCCCAGGTCGTATTGTACTTCAGGCAGTTTGATGACGATATCGCTCGTAGCGGGCTGCAGGAAGTACTCCTTCACGAAGGTGGTGCTCTCAGCGAGTCCCACGGTGGTCACCTGGTCCTTCACCACCAAATAGCCTTCCTTTTCGGCCAGGATGCTGTAGCTCGTGTTCTCCTTGATGTACCGATCCTTGCCGTTCTCGGCAAAGTTGAACCCGCCATTCTCATCGGTCATGGCGCTGAAGTTGGACCCATTGGTCCCCACCACACTGATCTTGGCGTTGGCCAACGGCTGACTGGTCATCTTGTCGTACGCGACGCCTTGTAGGGCGAACACCATGTCAGGCATATAGAAACGCCAGATATCATCCTGGCCTTTTCCGCCGGGGCGATTGCTGGTGAAGAAACCGCGGTCGTTCTCGCCATCGAAGGCAATACCGAAGTCATCGGCAGCACTATTCAACGGGAATTTCATGTTCTCCACGAGGCCCCATTTGCCATCCCCGCTCTTCTCAGCGCGATAGATGTCCATACCGCCCATACCGGGGTGACCACTGGAGGAGAAGTACAAACTACCGTCGAAACGCAGGAACGGGAACATATCGTCCTTGGCCGTATTGATCTCAGGGCCAAGGTTCACAGGTGCCCCAGCGGGCATGCCTTCCGCATTCAGTTTCACATAGTACAGGTCCTTACCGCCCACATGGCCACTTCCCTTCATATTGCTCGAGAAGAGGAGCATGTCATCCGTGGAGGCAAGGGCCGGATGTCCCACGGTAAGGGTATCGTCCTTGGAACCAGCGGGTTTCAGTTCGAGTTTCACAGGTTCGCTGAATTCGGCACCCACCTTCTTGCTCATGTAGATGTCACACCCGTACACCTTCTTCTTTTCCATGGGGCAGCGTGTGAAATACAGCAGCGTCCGTTTGTCATTGAAAATGGGCGCCCCCTCATTGCCTTCCGTATTGATGGTGATCGGCAACTTCACGGGTTCGCTCCATTTTCCCAAGCGATCGCGTGTACTGGTGAACAGGTCACTGAACGCTTCGCCGACGATCTGATCGGTCTCAGCGCCCGTGGATGCTTCGCGCGTGCTGGTATACACCACCGTCTCGTTCTTCTTGTCCGCAAAAGCCGGAGTGAAATCATACTGTGCCGTATTGAGCAACACCTCGGGGTCAACGGTATACCGGGTAGGGTCATCCTTCCATTTCTGGGCCATCTGGCAAGCAGAAATGCCCGCTTCGGCACGCATATCGTTCGGACGCTTCTCCTTGTACTTGTTGTATGCGGCGATGGCCTCGGCGTATTTGCCCTGTTGCTTGAGCATCTCACCGATCCAGAAGTATCCCGTGGGGTCCTCCAGTTGGGCCTTGTTCGCCTTTTCATACCACACCTGCGCTTGCGCCGCATCACCCAACAAGCGGTAGCTCTCGGCCACCTTGTAGATGAGCTCCGCCTTGGTGGAGGCCTTCTTTTCCACGGTGTACGCCTTCTTGTACAGCTCGATGGCATTGAAGTAGAAGCCCTTCTGATAGGCCATATCGGCTTCCTCCGCCAACCGCCCTTGCGCCAGGATGGACGTGGTGCAAACGAGGCTGATGACGAGGGTCGCCAGGATCTTCCGTGTGATCATCGGGTGTGAATGGATGGTTCTTGGTTCCGGTTCCGGGCGAAGATAAGCAGATCCGCAAATGATGGCAGGAACGATCGAGCATAAGGGAGGGGGCTTCTGGCCCCCTCCCATTTTCAGGCATATACCGCGGTCAACGGGTGAACATCAGTTCGCGCATCTTGGGAAGCGGCCACAGTTCATCATCCACCAGCAGTTCCAGCTTGTCCACGTGGTAGCGAAGCTTCTCCAAGTGTGGCTTCACCTTGTCGCAATAAGCAATGGCCTTGTCCCGGGCGTCCTCCAGCACGTTGGCCGCCTTGCGAGCCTCGATCATCGAATCCGACAAGGATTTCACTTCGCCCAGGTGTTCGCTGATCTCTTCGATGAGCTTCACCGGGGTCTCGGTCGCCTTTTTGGCTTGAGCCGCAGGTAGCACGTCCCGCAAACCCCGCACATTCTCGATCAGCCGGTTCTGATAGGCGATGGCCGTCGGGATGATGTGGTTCTGGGCCAGGTCACCGGCCACGCGGCTTTCGATCTGGATCTTCAAGGTGTAGCTGTGCAACTCGATCTCGTGCCGGGCTTCCAATTCCACTGCGGAAAGGACTTCCATGTCGGCGAAAAGCTTCTTGGTCTCCTTCCGCTCCCACACATCGAGGGCGCGGGGCGTGTCCTTGATGTTGCTCAGGCCCCGTTTGGCAGCCTCCTTCACCCATTCGTCACCATAGCCATTGCCCTCGAACCGTATGAGCTTGCTATGGGCGATGAGGTCACGGATAACGCGCAGGATGGCCTCGTCCTTTTTGGTCCCTTTGGCGATGAGCGCATCCACCTGCTTCTTGAAGCTGCGGAGCTGATGGGCCACGATGGTGTTGAGGACGGTCATCGGACCCGCGCAGTTGGCGCTGCTTCCTACCGCGCGGAACTCGAACTTGTTGCCGGTGAAAGCGAACGGACTGGTCCGGTTGCGATCGGTGTTGTCCAACATCACCGAGGGTATGCGACCGATGTCCAGTTTCAATTCGGTCTTCAGGTCGGGCGACATGGCACCCTTGATGTTGCGCTCCAGCTCGTCCAGAAGTTTGCTCAAATGGTCACCGATGAATACGCTGATGATCGCAGGAGGAGCTTCGTTGGCACCCAGGCGGTGATCGTTGTTAGCACTGGCAATGCTGGCGCGAAGCACATCGGCATGGGCATGGATGGCCGCGATCGTGTTGACGAAGAAGGTGAGGAACTGGAGGTTCTCCTTGGGCGTCTTCGCTGGACGGAGCAGGTTGCGTCCGGTGTTGGTGGCCAGGCTCCAGTTGTTGTGCTTTCCGCTTCCGTTCACACCGGCATAGGGCTTCTCATGGAGCAACACCCGGAAGTCGTGCTTCTGGGCGGTCTTCTCCATGATGTCCATCAGCAGCACGTTGTGGTCCACGGCCAGGTTCATTTCCTCGAAGACAGGGGCGCACTCGAACTGGTTGGGGGCCACCTCGTTGTGGCGGGTCTTCACCGGTATCCCGAGCATCAGGGCCTCCGTTTCGAAGTCGCGCATGAAGGCACGGACGCGGTCCGGGATGCTTCCGAAATAATGGTCCTCCATCTGCTGGCCCTTGGCGGGGATGTGCCCGAAGAGCGCACGGCCGCACATCATGATGTCCGGACGCGCGTAGTACAGGGCCTTGTCGATGAGGAAGTACTCTTGCTCCCACCCCAGGGTGCTGATCACCTTGGTCACATCCTTGTCGAAGTACTGACAGACCTCGGTGGCCGCCTGGTCCACCGCGTGAATGGCGCGGAGCAGGGGCATCTTGAAGTCGAGGGCCTCACCGGTGTAGCTGATGAAGATCGTGGGGATGCACAGGGTGCGGCCAATGACGAAGGCGGGACTGCTGGGATCCCACGCCGTGTAACCGCGCGCCTCGAAGGTGTTGCGGATGCCGCCATTGGGGAAGCTGCTGGCATCGGGCTCCTGCTGCACGAGCATGCTGCCATCGAAACGCTCGATGCTGCGTCCGCCGCCGATGGGCTCGAAGAAGGCGTCGTGCTTCTCGGCGCTTAGGCCGGTAAGCGGTTGGAACCAGTGCGTGTAGTGGGTGGCCCCTTTGCTGGCCGCCCATTCCTTCATGCCGCTGGCCACCTGGTCGGCCAGTTTGCGATCGATACGGGCCCCATGTTGGGAAGCTTGCCGTACGGCATACCAAGCTTCCTCGGTGAGGAACATGCGCATGGCGTCCTCATTGAACACATTGGCAGCGAAATAGTCGGAGATCTTGGGTGCCGGAGGCTCGACCAGTTGGGGGCGGCGACCGAGTACATCCTCAAGGGCTTTAGCACGAAGAAGGGGGGTGGACATGAGAATGGGTGGCTTTTCTGAGGCCAAAGGTAATTTTCAACGGGGGTACTCCACCAGATCGTGGATATTTTCGATCGTACCCCCCATCCGGAAGGACTCATCCCAAGAAAAATGGGTCCCATGAGCCATGGAGCATGGCGCCTTCAGGCTGTTCACATGAAACAGGGATCCTTCGACCGTGCTCAGCCGCGCTGAAGCACGAGGACCACGTAGCCTACATAAAAGGCCACGAGTATGGCGCCTTGCCAACGCCCAACGCGACCGCCGTAGCGCATCAAGGGGTAAAGCAGCAAGGAGGAAAGCAACATGGCCATCAGGTCGAGGAAGAAGGAGGATCGCTCCACTTCGATGGGCATGATCATGGAACTGACACCTATGATACCCAGCAGGTTGAACACATTACTTCCGATGAGGTTGCCCAGGCTGATATCCGCTTGTTTGCGGAATGCGGCCATGAGGGAGGTCACCAGTTCAGGCAACGAGGTTCCAACAGCGACCACCGTGACCCCGATAAGTTGTTCGCTCACGCCCATGCTACGCGAAATGGCCACGGCACCATCCACGAACCAATCGGCACCTTGGGATAGACCGGCGATCCCCAAGACCAATAGGAGCACCGCCCGCCAAATAGGGTGTTTGGCTGCTTCGCGTTCGGCGGCACCGTCCGCTGCATTGGCCCTTCTGGAACTCCAGACCATCCAGCCCACATACACCACGAGTAGCACAACGAACAGTGTTCCTTCCCAACTCGAGAAGTTCCCATCGCCAAGCAGATACCAGAACAGCAACGACGAGATCATCATCACCGGCCAATGGATGCGGCGAGCATCACGGTCCACGTCGATCGGAAAAATGAGCACACAAAGTCCGAGTATGAACGTGATGTTCACGATGTTGGATCCGACCACATTTCCTACTGCAATGGAGGAACTTCCTTTCATGGCGGCAAGTAGGCTGACGATCAGCTCGGGCGCTGAGGTTCCCATGGAGACCACCGTGAGCCCGATCACCAAGGGGGAGATCCTGGCGCGGAGTGCCAGGTCCACGGCACCACGCACCATGGCCTCAGCGCCTAGTACCAGGACTACCAGACCACCAAGGGTGATCAACAGGTCCATCATTGGGGAGTCTCGTCCGACGCACCAAGGCTCGGAGGAGGGGGTGTGGTAGCACGCTCGATCGAGGTCCGGCGCTGGTCCTGCATGGTACGTGTCACATCGGATGCACCTTTCTGGATCTCTCGCTGAACCTCGTTGCTGGCGTCACGGACCTGTCGCATGGTACGACCCAACGTTCGCGCGATGTCCGGTATGCCCTTACTGCCAAAGAAGAGCAGCACGAAGAGGAGGACCACCATGAGTTCCCCACCACTGATATCGAACAAGAGTGCGATGTGCATCACAGGCTAAAAGTAAGCGGTCCCGATATCCGGACCGGATATCGGGACCGCTCATTATCCAGTTCGATCAAGCCTTGGCCTGCTTGCCCTTGAGCAGGTCCACCACCACGGAACTGGCGATGAACACGGAGGAGTAGGTTCCCACCAGGATACCCACAAGCAGCGCAAAGATGAACCCCTTTATAGAGACTCCTCCGAAAAGGAAGATCACGAACAGCACCAGCAAGGTGGTCAAGGAAGTGTTCATCGTACGGCCCAAGGTGGAATTGATGGCCTTGTTGACCACGATCTCGGTGCTTTCACGCTTGTGATCGGCGAGGTATTCGCGCAAGCGGTCGAACACCACCACGGTATCGTTGATGGAGTAGCCGATCACGGTGAGGATGGCTGCGATGAACGCCTCGTCGATCTCCATGGAGAAGGGCATGATCTTCCACAGGAGCGAATAGAGACCGAGCAATGCCAATGCATCATGGAGCAAGGAGAGCAATGCCCCGAGACCATACTGCCAGTTGCTGAAGCGGAAGGCCACATAGAGGAAGATCGCCAACAGCGCCAACCCCACGGCGGTTAGTGCCGATAGCTTGATGTCATCGGAGATGGTGGCATCCACCTTGCGGGATTCGATGACCTCATAGGCATTGTTCAAACCTGCCAGACCTTCCGCAAGTTTGGCATCCACTTGTGCATCAATTCCTTCACCAGAGGCCTCCACCAGGTAGTTGGTGGTCACCTTCACCTGACGGGATCCGCCATAGCTCTTCACGTTCACCGTGCTTTGAACACCTTCGGCCGATCGGAAGCTAGGCTCCAATGCACCGCGCACCTGATCGACGGCCACATCATCAGCGAACTTCACCACATACGTGCGGCCACCGCTGAAATCGACCCCCCAATTGAAGCCCACGGTGACCATGGAAGCGATACCTGCAGCGATGAGAATGCCACTGATGCCATAGAACATCTTGCGCTTGCCCATGAAGTCGTAGTTGGCGTTCACGAAGATGTTCCGACTCCAGTTGTTCCAAACGCTGAAGTCCTTTCCTTTCTCCAACCGCCAGCTGATGATCATGCGGGAAAGGAAAAGTGCGGTGAACAAGGAGGTAAGGATACCCAGTCCGAGGGTAGTGGCGAAACCACGGATGGGACCTGAACCGAAGAGGTAGAGGATCACCGCGGTCATCAGTGTGGTGACGTTGGAGTCGATGATGGCGGACATGGCACCCTTGAATCCCAGGTCCACGGCCGACTTGAGCATCTTGCCGCTGCGCAATTCCTCCCGGATACGTTCGTAGATGAGCACGTTGGCATCGACGGCCATACCCATGGTAAGCACGATACCGGCGATACCAGGCAGGGTCAGTGCTGCTTGGATGGATGCGAGCGAACCGATCAGCACGAAGAGGTTCACCAACAAGGCGAGGTCGGCAACCCAGCCACCACCTGCATAGTAGAGTACCATGTACGCCATCACCATCAGCAGGGCCACCAGGAACGAGAGCATGCCCAATCGGATGTTCTCACTACCCAGGCTCGGTCCTACCACGGTCTCATCGATGATCCGCGCAGGAGCAGGTAATGCGCCCGCCTTGAGGATATTGGCCAGGTCATCCGCTTCCTGGATCTGGGAGTTCAGGTTACCCGTTCCCATGGAGATGCTGGAGCGACCTCCGGCGATCTCCGATTGTACGATCGGAGCACTGTAGACCAGGTTGTCCAGGACGATGGCCACGGCCTTGCCCACATTGTCCCCGGTCATCACTTTCCAGGTCTGTGCTCCTTCGGCGTCCATCTGCATGGTCACCTCAACGGCCCCTTTCATGTCGAAATCCTGGGCGGCGTTCACGATGGTGCTACCATCCAGTTTGGGTTTACCACCGCGAGGCACCTTCAGTGCGAAGAGGTTGAGCAGGGGTACGGTCCCCCCCTCTTGCAATTCGCGCACATCGGGCTTTGCGGCCCACACCAGCTTCAGGTCCTGAGGCAGGGCCTTGATCAGTTCCGGGCTGACCAGGAACTGGTTCACTTGAGCGGTGTCGGAAAGTCGAGCCGTGCCAACGATAGCGCCTTTCGCGAGGTTGAATCCCCCACCCTGGCCTTGGACCAAGGACGGTGTTAGCACAGCGAAGAGCGGATTCTCCTTGGCGAAGTCCTCCGGGTTGAGTGAATCGGCAGCGGTACTGTCAGCGGTCGCCAGGCTATCCGTGGCCAGACTATCGGTCGCTGTGCTGTCCGCTTGAGCGGTAGCCTCGTTACCTGTCTCCATCACACGGAGGGCCATGCGGCGGTTCTTGGCCCGACCCTCTTCCGTATCGTTGGGGGCAACTGGGTACTGTGATCCGTAGCCTTCGCCATCAAGACGATCGGCGCCCACCCCCTTGGCGACCAGTGCGGCCACCACGGCATCAGCGCGTTTCTGGGAAAGCTTCAAGTTGGCAGCCTCATTGCCTGTGTTGTCGGTATAACCGCCGATCTTCAGTTTCACGCTCGGGTAGGCCTTCAGGATCTCCACCAGGTTGTTCAACTGCTCATCGGAATTGGCCGCATCGATCACGTCACTACCGCTCGGGAAGACCACACGGTCGAAGTCGAACCACGTGGTCTTGTCAGCCGGTTTCCCGCTCTCAAGGAAACCGACCAAGCCGCTTTCCACACCACCCTGCATCCCCTTCACAGAGAACCCGGTGGACAAGGTCCTGTCGAACGCTGCCTCAGTTCCTCCTTCATCGGGAACGTTGCCCTTCAGCTTATCGCGAAGTCGCACGTTCGCTGCCTCCAATGCGGGATACACCTCGGTATTGTCATAGGTCTCCCAGAACTCCAGGTTGGCTGTGCTCTGGAGCACCTTGCGCACCCGATCCTTGTCCTTCACACCCGGCAGTTCGATCTGGATCCTGCCGGTGAACTGCTGCTTCTGGATACTTGGCTGCGCCACGCCGAACTTATCGATACGCGTACGGAGGATTCGCTCCGTGTTGTTCAACGCCGTCTCGGCTTCACGACGGAGGGCGTCCAGATATGCCGCATCATCCCCTTCGCGATCGAACATGTCCTTACGGTCCGGAGTGTAGAAGATGGCCGACAGTGGACCGCGTTCGGGAATCTTGGCATACTCCTCACCGAACAGGGTGATGAAATCGGCATCACTGTTCTTCTGGCGTTCGCGAGCGTTGGAAACGGCCTTCATGAAGGCTGGATCACTGCTGTTGCCCGCGAGGTTGGTGATCAGCTCGGGGATGCTCACTTCAAGCGTCACGGCCATACCGCCCTTCAGGTCAAGACCCAGGTTGATCTCCTTTTCCTTGCACTCGCGATAGGTGTAGCCCAGCACGGGATATACCTTCTGCTCGCCATTGGCACGGAGGTAGCTGTTCTCGAAGCCCAGCTTCACGGCTTCACGATCCAGGTTCTCATTGCCGGCGACCGCCAGCACGGAATCGGCCTTGTAGTTGGCCTCATCGGCAGCTTTGCGCTCCAGACCTGAGGTGAAGATGGAGAAGGATAGCTGATACGCACACGCTAGCGCTAGAAGGATGGTGAATATCCAAAGCGCGCCTCTGTTCTGCATGACCGATGGGTTTTCCGTAAAAGAGGCGGCAAATATAGCGTTGTTGGCCTTGCACGGAAGGGGGAGGACAAGAAAGCCCTGAAGGTCCGCCTGTTGTAGGGCCTAAGGCATCCATCGGCAGCTATATTTGTACGTTCGTGTCCGTTCGATACGGATGTGACCATTCACACCACACGCCCATGTTGCACCTTACTCGTCCTGCTTTGTTACTGGCACTCATGCCCACTGTGGCCCCGTGTATGGCGCAGTGGGATCTTACGTTCCAAGGTCAGGTTCCGGTGACCGCCAACGGTGCCAATTTGGACCTGGCGTGGGCCGGTGGCCTGAACTTCGTCCAGGTCAGTGATGTGGACCTGAACGGCGATGGCTTGAAGGACCTGTTCCTCTTCGACCGGTCAGGCAATACGGTAACCACCTTGATGAATACGGGAGGCCAGGGGACCAACGCCTATCGCTTGGAGCGGCCGGACAATGCTAGTGCGACCTACAGTGGGCTACACGACTGGGCCTTGTTCCGTGACTATGACTGCGACGGGAAGGCCGACCTGTTCACACAAGGCCAAGCCGGGTTCGGTGTCTACCGTAACACCAGTGTCGGCGATACGCCATCGTTCGAGCTCATCACGAGCCGCGTCAATTCCCGGTACGTTTCACCTTCGGGTACGGGCACTTTGGCCAATTTGTACGTGTCCCAAGTGGACCTTCCTGCGATCGATGATATTGACGGTGATGGCGACCTTGATGTACTGACCTTCAGTCTGTTGGGCTCATACATGGAGTACCACAAGAACTTGAGCATGGAACTTTACGGAACATGCGACAGCTTGGTCTTCGAACTGCGCAACAAGTGCTGGGGTTATTTCGCGGAGAACTTCAACAACAACTCGGTGACCCTGGATACCCCATGTGATTTCAACGTCCCGAATCCGGAACTGGGCGAACAAGGTGACCGCCCGGAAGCGACCGAGGATACCGAACGAGCCCATGCGGGCAGTACCATCCTTTCCTTGGACCTGAACGGTGATGGGGTGAAGGAGGTGTTGATCGGCGACATCTCCTACAACAACCTAGTCGGACTCTATAATGGAGGCTCCATCGAGGAGGCTTACATGACCCAAGAGGATACGCTCTTCCCGAGTTACGACAACTCCGTGGACCTTGCACTGTTCCCTGCGGGGTATTACGTCGATGTGGACCAGGACGGCAAGCGTGACCTATTGGTGGGCGGTAACGCCACTTCACTGTCGGAGAACAAGCGTAGTCTTTGGTATTACACCAACACCGGGACCGATTCCAGTCCGGTATTCGAGCATCAACAAGAAGACCTGTTCCAAGAGCGGATGATCGACGTGGGAGAGGGCGCCTTTCCCGTTTTCTTCGACCACGACCGTGATGGCCTGATGGACCTCATCGTAGCGAATCATGGTTACTTCGCTGCTGGGGGCGTGTACACGGGCAAGCTGGCACTGTTCCGGAACACGGGTACAATGGACGAGCCCTCCTTCGAATTGATCACGGATGATTACATGGGTCTATCCACCAGCGGGATCGGCATCAGCATGTACCCGGCCTTCGGGGATGTGGATGGCGATGGGGACTTGGACATGTATATCGGTGATCTGCAAGGCCGCATCCATGCTTACCGGAATACCGGCGGGCCCGGTACCGCACAGTTCGAGTTGTTGCAGCCCAACGTCACGAACTCCGGCGGAGAACCGCTGGATGTAGGTCAGTTCGCCACACCGGTATTCGAGGACCTGGACGGGGATGGCTTGTTGGACCTGTTGATCGGTGAGCGCAATGGCAACTTGAACCATTACCGGAATACCGGTTCCGCATCACTCCCGGTTTGGAGCTTGGTGAACGAGAACGTGGGCGGGGTGAGCACCGTGGAATGGTGGAATGTCACGGGTTACAGTGTCCCCAGTGTTTTCCGCAATGCCAGTGGTGAGCGGGAATTGCTTTTGGGTTCCGAATCCGGTTGGCTCTACCACTATGGCGCTATCGACAATAACCTGAACGGAACATGGACGTTGTTGGACAGCACCTTCCTGAACGTGCGCGACGGCATTCGGACCGGGGTCGCCCTGCATGACCTCACAGGGGATGGGGAACTCGAACTGATCATCGGGAACTACCGCGGTGGGCTAAGCTTCTGGGGAAGTGAGCCGATCTTGGCAGGTATTGGCGAAATGAACACTGCGAGCGGGTTGCGGCTTGCGCCGAATCCCGCTGCTGGAACGGTAGAGGTGACGCTCGTACAAGAGATGACCGGCAACTGGCAACTGGATATAGTGAACGGTCAAGGGCAAGTGGTCATGTCCCGCTCGGGATCGGGTCAACGCTTGGTGGTGGATGTGGAAGGCTTGGCCAATGGCGTGTATACGCTCCGGGTATCGAGCGTAGAGGGTGAGCGGAAGGCCCGCCTCATGGTCATGGGACAGCGCTGATACCTTCAAGCTGAACAAGAAAGGGCGCCTTTCGGCGCCCTTTTCCATTCATCGTAGCGCGAGCTCAGGTCTATGCGGTCACACCCGAGCCCATGTTATCCAGCACATCCATCACCTCCTTCACTGCTTTGGCACTGGACTTCACCAATTCCATCTCTTCCGCGTTCAGCTTCAATTCGATGATCCGCTCAACTCCCTTGCGGCCCAGGATCACCGGAGCGCCCATGTGGATATCCTTCAGGCCATACTCGCCTTGCAGCCACACGCAGCAGGGGAACACGCGCTTCTGGTCACGCACGATGGACTCCACCATTTGCGCAGCAGCGTTACTGGGTGCGGTCTTGGTGTAATCGATGGTGGCCCCCACTACCGGTGAGTAGATCGGGTTTGCTTGAGCATTCTTCCAAATGTCAAGGGCCTTGTCTTCATCGAAACCTTCGTTCCAAGGTCCTGTTTTGGAAGAGCTTGGTCGCGGGGGCCACAGTGCTGAAGGGTGTCTACCTTTGGGAATACGGACACTGTCGCTCATGCACTGTAACTTATGGCCGTTCATGGCCTCCTTGGTATTGTCGACCCCTATGATCAGCCATGGTCAGTGGGAGCTAACCTATCAGAACAACGTGCCGGTGGTGAGCAATAGCGAGCCGTTGGACTTAGCCTGGGCAGGTGGGATCAACTTTGTGCAGGTCTCCAACATCGACCTGAACGGTGACGGTCTCAAGGACCTATTCCTCTTTGATCGATCGGGTAACACAGTGACCACCTTGCTGAACACCGGCGGGGCAGGCACCGGCGCATTCGAGCATGTACGGCAGATCGGTCTGCCAACATTCTTCGGCGAACTGCACGACTGGGTGCTGCTGCGGGACTATAACTGTGATGGGCAGGAAGATGTATTCACGTACTCCCAAGCGGGGTTTGCCGTGTACCGAAACACCAGCAGCGGCAACGCGGTTTCCTTTGAACAGATTACCAACCGAGTGAATTCGCGGTACGTCTTCACCTCCGGAGCGAGCGCAGTGGCCAACCTCTATGTGTCTCAAGTGGACCTTCCATCCATTGAGGACATCGACAGTGATGGCGATTTGGACATACTGACCTTCAGTCTCGTCGGCTCTTATCTGGAGTATCACAAGAACCTGAGCATGGAGCTCTATGGCAACTGTGATAGCGTGGTTTATGAACTACGTAATAAATGCTGGGGCTATTTCTCAGAGAATTTCAACAACAATTCGGTCACCTTGGACACGCCGTGTGATTTCAACGTTCCCAACCCTGAACTCGGGGAGCAGGGCAGTGATCGCCCTGTGGCCACCGAAAATGCCGAGCGCGCCCACGCGGGCAGCACCATACTCGCCCTGGACCTGAACGGGGATGGGGTCAAGGAAGTGCTTTTGGGCGACATCTCTTACAACAACCTCGTGGGCCTCTATAACGGCGGCACGGTTCAGGAGGCGTTCATGACTGAGGAGGATACCCTATTCCCGAGTTATGATGTATCCGTGGATCTAGCCTTGTTCCCGGCGGGATATTATGTGGATGTAAACCAGGATGGCCGACGTGATCTGCTGGTTGGGGTGAATGCCACATCCTTTTCGGAGAATAAGCGCAGCCTTTGGTACTTCCGCAATGAAGGCACCGATGCCAGCCCGGTGTTCGAGCATCAACAGGAGGACCTCTTCCAAGACCGGATGATCGACGTGGGCGAGGGCGCGTTCCCGGTATTCTTCGACCACGACCGGGATGGCTTGATGGACCTGATCGTGGCCAATCACGGCTACTATGGGTCGGGCGGGGTGTACACCGGAAAGCTCGCTCTGTTTCGCAATACGGGAACGAACACCTTACCCGCCTTCACACTGGTCACGGAGGATTACATGGGCTTATCCACCAGCGGGATCGGCATGAGCATGTATCCGGCTTTCGGTGATGTGGATGGAGATGGGGACTTGGACATGTACATCGGGGACCTACAAGGCCGAGTGCATGCCTATCGTAATACGGGAGGGACCGGTACAGGGCAGTTCGAGCCATGGCAATTGTACGTTGCCAATTCCAGTGGTGATACTTTGGATGTGGGGCAGTTCGCCACGCCGGTGTTCGAGGACCTGGATGGGGATGGGCTGTTGGACCTGTTGATCGGTGAGCGCAACGGCAACTTGAACCATTACCGGAATACCGGTTCCGCATCACTCCCGGTTTGGAGCTTGGTGAACGAGAACGTGGGCGGGGTGAGCACCGTGGAATGGTGGAATGTCACGGGTTACAGTGTCCCCAGTGTTTTCCGCAATGCCAGTGGTGAGCGGGAATTGCTTTTGGGTTCCGAATCCGGTTGGCTCTACCACTATGGCGCTATCGACAATAACCTGAACGGAACATGGACGTTGTTGGACAGCACCTTCCTGAACGTGCGCGACGGCATTCGGACCGGGGTCGCCCTGCATGACCTCACAGGGGATGGGGAACTCGAACTGATCATCGGGAACTACCGCGGTGGGCTAAGCTTCTGGGGAAGTGAGCCGATCTTGGCAGGTATTGGCGAAATGAACACTGCGAGCGGGTTGCGGCTTGCGCCGAATCCCGCTGCTGGAACGGTAGAGGTGACGCTCGTACAAGAGATGACCGGCAACTGGCAACTGGATATAGTGAACGGTCAAGGGCAAGTGGTCATGTCCCGCTCGGGATCGGGTCAACGCTTGGTGGTGGATGTGGAAGGCTTGGCCAATGGCGTGTATACGCTCCGGGTATCGAGCGTAGAGGGTGAGCGGAAGGCCCGCCTCATGGTCATGGGACAGCGCTGATACCTTCAAGCTGAACAAGAAAGGGCGCCTTTCGGCGCCCTTTTCCATTCATCGTAGCGCGAGCTCAGGTCTATGCGGTCACACCCGAGCCCATGTTATCCAGCACATCCATCACCTCCTTCACTGCTTTGGCACTGGACTTCACCAATTCCATTTCCTCAGCGTTGAGCTTCAATTCGATGATCCGCTCCACTCCTTTGCGCCCCAAGATGACGGGGGCACCCATGTAGATGTCCTTCAGACCATATTCACCCTGAAGCAACACGCAGCATGGGAACACCCGCTTCTGATCACGAACGATGGCTTCCACCATCTGTGCAGCTGCGGTTCCTGGGGCATACCAAGCGCTGGTCCCCAACAAGTTAACGATCTCTCCTCCACCTTTCTTCGTGCGATCCACGATGGCATCCAACTTCTCCTTGGCGATCAGTTCAGTGACCGGTATACCCCCGACCGTCGTATAACGAGGAAGTGGGACCATGGTATCGCCGTGACCACCCATCAGTACAGCCTGGATATCCTTGGGGCTGACGTTCAGTTCGGTGGCGAGGAATGCGCGGTAGCGCGCGGTGTCGAGGATACCGGCCATACCGAAGACGCGTTGGCTGGGAAGCTTGCTGTTGATGTAGGAGCAGTACGTCATCACGTCGAGTGGATTGCTCACGACGATGATGATGGCCTCCGGAGAGTGTTTCACGACATTCTCGGTCACACTCTTCACAATGGCCGCATTCGTAGCGATGAGGTCATCGCGGCTCATGCCCGGCTTGCGCGGTAGGCCACTGGTGATGACCACCACATCGCTGCCAGCGGTCTTGCTGTAATCGTTGGTGGAGCCCACTACCCGTGAATCGAACAGGTTGATCGGGGCTGTCTGCCAGATGTCCAAGGCCTTCCCTTCGGCGAAACCTTCCTTGATGTCGAGCAACACCACTTCGTTGGCGAGTTCCCAACGGGCTACGGCGTCAGCGCAAGTTGCGCCAACATTTCCGGCCCCTACCACAGTGACTTTCATGCGTTCGATGCGAATTGAGGGGTTAATGACAGGATGAACGAGAAGGCGCGAAGGTATGACAACGGCCCACCCAAGGTGGTTGATGGCCATCAGGCTACTTCGGCGGGAGAACTTTCAGTGCCCGAGGCATCCTTTTCCCGGCTCCAACGTCTACCCTCCAGAATGGCTACCTTGTCGGCTCCCATGACCGAGGCCTTGCCCCCACCCCTCGCCGATGACCGCAGAGGTTTTCGCCTGACACCTGCGTGGATCAAAGGAGAGCAACCCGTGGACCCCTATGGCCCCCTCATCGATGGATGCTTGAATGGCGAACGCCGCTCTCAGCAGCGTGTATATGAGCTGTTCTATGGAAAGATGATGGCGGTCTGTCTGCGGTACACCAAGAACGCCGACCAAGCCAAGGATATCCTTCAGGACGGGTTCATCAAGGTGTTCGGCAGCATGGACCAGTTCAATCGGGCCGGCAGTTTTGAAGGCTGGATCCGACGCATCGTGGTCAACACCGCCATCGACCATTTCCGGCGGATGAAACATTCCTTCCTGCTTCTTGGAGAGGATCGCAGCGTGGAGGATTTCGGTGATCAGGACGCAGAGGATACGCTAGCAGACATCACCGAAGATGACGTGATGGAATACCGGCCTGCGGACATCATCAATGCCATGCAAAAGCTGACACCCGCCTACCGGACGGTGTTCAACCTGTACGTGTTCGAGGAACTCACCCATAAGGAGATCGCTGAAATGCTCGGGATCAACGTGGGCACCTCCAAGAGCAATCTCGCCAAGGCGAAACATAATTTGAAGAAGTTACTTACAAAGGGGCATTGACCCGCTAACGACCACGACGATGAATGCTCAGGATGCGTTCGAGCGATCGCTGAAAAAGACCTTGGAACCCTATGAGGTCCCTTACAACTCGGCCGATTGGGCCCAGTTGGAGGCCCGCATGGACCTCCCGAACAAGGTGGCACAGCGCGGTTCCTTGGGACTTTATGCGCTCCTGTTCGCAGGAGCGGTGGCTGTGGGCACCACGGCTTACCTACTCGCTTCGGATCCGTTGGAGCGTGATCCGCGCAGTTCCAGCAACGAGATCACGGTCCCCGAACAGTTGGATCAGGTCATCGTCGAGGATGACAAGACTGCACTGGACCAGCAGGTCGATCAAGTAAAGGACCTGACCGTTGTTGTGGGATCCGAAACGATGATCGACGCGAGCATGGCACGTGCCCGTTCCGGAGAGCAAGGGACCCCGAACCCTGAAACACCCCCGGTGACCAGTCCTACGCTGAATGAGGATCGGAGTAGTGCGGCCAGCATTCGTGCCAGCATTTCTGAAGGTTGCCCGGGCACGGCAGTGACCTTCGCCGTGGAGAACATGCCGGAAGAAGGGATCTATCTATGGAACTTCGGCGATGGCAGTTTCTCCAATCAATCGCGTCCGAGCCACGTGTTCTCCAAAGCTGGCACATTCGAGGTGATGTTGTCACATTCCTCCATCGGAGGCAGCACGGTGCAGAACAAACCTGCCGCCGACCGTATCGTTATCCATGAGATCCCGGAAGCTTCCTTCAAGTTCCTGAAGCAGGAATATGACAATACTGTGCCTTCCGTGCATTTCGAGAATCGGAGCCATGGTGCAGTGAGTTATCATTGGGATTTCGGTGATGGGCATACCTCGACGATCGCTCATCCGGACCACATCTTCAAGGCGGCAGGCGATCATACCGTGGTACTTACCGTTACGAATACCAAAGGCTGTACGGACCGGTCAGAGCGCACCATCCACATCGAAGAGGGTTATAATCTACTGGCGATCAAGACCTTTTCTCCCAATGGCGATGGTGTGGACGACCTGTTCATCCCAGATGCCCTGAAAAGTCTAGGAGTACGATTCAAACTCTCCATCCATGATCCCCGCACGGGCCTGTTGGTCTACGAGACGAGCGATCCACAACGTCCTTGGAACGGTCGCATCGGGAATAAGGGCGAGCTCTGTTCCGCAGGTGAATACGTGTGGATGGTGGAAATGAAGGATGGTGAGAAGTTGGGTGGCACCTACAACGGCACGCTTGGATTGCTGCGTTGATCCACAGTGGTCATCAAATCGTCCTACCACCAAGCCCGGGCATGCCCGGGCTTGGTATTTTTGTACACAGGCAACCTTTTGACGGGCAGGTCCATCAAGAGAACATACGGATGGTCGCAACTGTCCGATCGCTAGTCGTCCATTGTTCACCTTCCAGGATGAGCCAAGACATGAGGATAACGAACATCTCCCGACCCTTCAAGGGTGCTTTCATTCTAATGGGTCTGTGGTCCGCCTCGTTGGCCACCTTGAAGGCACAGCAGTTCAGCATTGCCACACCCACGATCACCACCTGTGCAGGTGTATTGGAGGATACCGGAGGCCCTGCCGGCCAGTATGGAAACGGGGAGAACTTCACGACCGTCATCTGTGCCGATGTTCCCGGCGATGGTATCTCGTTGAACTGGTTGGTCGCTGACCTGAGCAATGCTGGGCCAAATCCCCCCGACCGGATCCGTATCTGGGATGGTGATAACACAGGTGAGACGTTCCTTGGAGAATATACGGGCAGCTCGCTTCAAGGGCTTGTGGCTTCCGCGACAACCTTCAACACCACCGGTTGCCTTACGGTCCAGTTCATCTCGAATGCCAATGGCGTGGGCAACTTCGCCGCTGGTATCACCTGTTTCACTCCTTGTGAGCGTCCTACGGCAGTGGCGGTCATGAACGAACCGACACCCGCATTGGTTTGTGTCGGAGAGGAATTGACGTTCGATGGAACCGGTTCGTTCGCCGCCCCTGGCTTCAACATCGTGAATTACGAGTGGGATTTTGACGATGGTAGCACCCAAACCTCTCCTACTGCAACGCATTCCTTCGCCGTACCAGGTGAGTATATCGTGCAGTTGAACCTGATCGACGACAATGATTGTGTGAACTCCAACGTGGTGGACCTACAGATCCTCGTCAGCACGACCCCGCTCTTCTTAGGCACCGCTGAAAGTGTGGAGACCTGTCTTGGCGCCACGGTCGATCTTCTCGGGGTCGTCACGCCAGTGACCTGGATCGGCCTGCCCGACGCCAACTTCGGGGGACCCGTGTTCCTTCCGGATGAATTCGGATCACCGTTCACATCCGAACTGCTCTACACCCAGTTCGAGCCAGGTCAAACCTTGACCGATTGTGCCGACATCCTGTCCGTTTGCGTGGAAATGGAACATACGTTCATGGGTGACCTGGTGCTTCAGGTCATTTGTCCGAACGGCCAGACGACCATCCTGCATCAACAGGGTGGCGGCGGAACGTACATCGGTTCCCCGAATGACACCGACAGCAATGATAATCCCATACCTGGGGAGTGTTGGAACTATTGTTGGAGCGAAACAGCGACCAATGGCACCTGGGTGGACAACGCCACTTTCGGCGCAGGAAATACCACACCCGCTGGGATACCCGAGAACGAGTCCTTGAACCCGGGCACGTATGAACCGATACAGTCGATGTGCAACCTGGTCGGTTGCCCATTGAACGGAACCTGGACCTACCAAAGCACAGACCTATGGGGTGCGGACAACGGGTTCATCTGTTCCTGGTCGTTGAACTTCGACCCGAGCATCATTCCGGAGGTGACCCAGTTCACGCCGACCATCGATACCACGGACATCGATTCCGCGGGTTGGAGTGGCCCCTTCCTGACCTTGGACGCCAACACCCCAACGGTTGCTTCAGCCGATCCGACGGGCCCAGGAAGCTACGATTACACATTCAGCGTGACCGATAATTTCGGTTGCACCTACGACACCACGATCACGGTCACCATCGCTCCTCAACTGGAGATCGACGCGGGTCCGGACGTCACCTTGTGCAGCGATCCAGAGCCCATGGCCGGTACCATTGTTGCCAATGGCCCTCCTA
>ENA-UOWO01001982-UOWO01001982.1-activated-sludge-metagenome-genome-assembly--contig:-NODE-1982-length-26192-cov-5.801469_pt1 | contig 26192 bp, 17 predicted proteins | sample MGYA00238148_ERZ761564 | MGnify/ENA primary metagenome ERZ761564 (study PRJEB28885, sample SAMN05720194) | activated sludge metagenome | isolation source: Anaerobic digester | place: USA...
TAATATGCCTAAGGTAATGGGGATATTAAACGTAACGCCAGATAGTTTTTATGACGGAAATCGATACACCACAGAAACGGCCATTGCCAGTAAGGTTGAGAAGATGATCGTTGAAGGAGCAACTTTTATAGATGTAGGAGCCTATTCATCTCGTCCAGGGGCAGATGATGTTTCTCAGGATGAAGAATTGAAAAAATCAGTTGAAGCTATTCAGATTATTGTAAAGAATTTCCCCGATACCCTTATATCGATTGATACCTTTAGAAGTGAGGTGGCTCGAGTTGCCATTCATGAAGGTGCTTCTATGGTGAATGATATTTCTGGAGGTGTGGATCAAAACATGTTTCAAATGGTGGCGAAATTAAAAGTCCCTTACATATTAATGCACATGCGTGGAAATCCTAAAACGATGTCAGGCCAAACAGACTATGCAGACCTCTTACGAGATATCGTTGATTATTTCCATGTCCGAATTTCTTGTCTGCAACACTTAGGAGTGCAAGATATTATCATTGATCCGGGTTTTGGTTTTGCGAAAACGGTGCAACAGAATTTTGAACTTTTAAACCATCTTGACCATTTTACAATTCTAGGTAGACCACTGCTTGCAGGACTTTCACGAAAGTCAATGATTTGGAAATCGCTCCTCACCAAACCAGAATCTGCGTTGAATGGAACGACATCACTCAATACAATTGCGTTAATGAAGGGCGTAAGCCTGTTGCGTGTTCACGATGTAAAGGAAGCGGTTGAGGCAGTGAAGTTAGTTTCTCTTATGAAAGGAAACGCAGCATAAGATTAATACCTTTGTAGCACATGATTCTTCTTTTTAAAATGGGTTTTCTGGAAGTGAGCTGGGTCGATCTGGTCGATATTGGCTTTGTAAGCATTTTGCTATTTCAGGTGTACAAACTTATTCGAGGGAGTATCGCAGTAAATATTTTTCTTGGCATTCTCGCACTCTACTTATTATACCTTATTGTCAGAGCTGCTCAAATGGAACTGCTCACTAGTATTCTGGGGCAGTTTATGGGTGTAGGTGTGTTGGCAATGATTATACTTTTTCAACCTGAGATCCGAAAGTTTTTGTTGGTTATTGGAAGAGGCACTGAATTTAAAGACAATTTTTTTAAGAGCATATCAAACTGGAAGAATGAATATCATGATGACTTCGACATTCAGGAAGTTATCGAGGCCGCCAAAACTTTGAAGGCTACCAAGACCGGAGCAATCCTAGTTTTCTCTCGTGATACTGAATTAAAATTTTATGCAGAGACGGGTGATGCATTGGATGCAACTGTGAATAAAAGATTGTTGTTGTCCATCTTCAATAAAAATTCTCCTCTTCACGATGGTGCCATTATCATTCACAAAGGAAGAATAAAGGCGGCACGGTGCGTTTTGCCGGTGAGCGAGAACGATCATTTACCTCCTAACTTTGGCTTGCGTCATAGAGCATCAGTAGGTATGTCTGAAAGCACAGATACCTTGGTAATGGCGATCTCTGAAGAAACAGGTCGGTTAATCTTAGCGCGAAATGGTAAGTATTTACGTTCCTTAAAATTGAAACAAGTTGAAGAGCGTATCTTAGAGTACCTCCATAATAACGAGCCTGTCAATTGGGAGTTAAAAGCGGAAGAGACTGAAACCCATGAACCGTCTGACGCGAATTAGCTTTTACATTCAATTCATTTTTCTAAAAACGTCAAAATAGACCTTTACCAGAATGCCCTAACTGGCTTTAAAAGCCACAACTAAATTGATACATACAAATACTTGTATATACAATAATTGTATGTAACTTTGTTAAGCGCTCAAGCGTTATAAACTTAAAATCACGATTATGAAAACGATATTACACCCGGCCGATAGTAGAGGTAAGGCAAACCACGGTTGGCTGAACTCTCACCACACTTTTAGTTTCGCAAACTATTACGATCCAACACGGATGCATTTTGGAATGTTACGTGTCTTGAACGATGACATTGTAGATGGAGGCAGAGGATTCGGAACACATCCCCATGATAATATGGAAATTATATCCATTCCTTTGAAGGGCGATCTTGAACATAAAGATAGTATGGGCAATGTAGCGGTTATCCGACAAAATGATGTTCAGATTATGAGTGCCGGAACAGGTATTCAACACTCTGAGTACAATAAGAATGCGGATGACAAAGTGAACTTCTTACAGATCTGGGTTTTCCCCAAAGAGAAAAACATTAAGCCGAGGTATCAACAGATTAATTTTAATCCGGAAGATCGCGTGAACAAACTTCAGCAAGTAGTAACTCCTAGAAGCGGTGAAGAGGGGGTTTTGATTAATCAGGATGCCTGGTTTCATCTTGGCAATTTCAAGAGCGGATTCAAAACGGATTATGCTATTAAGAAAAAGGGCAACGGTGTTTATGCTTTTGTGTTGGAGGGTGATGTAAAAATCAATGATCAGCAGCTTCACAAACGCGATGGCTTTGGCATTTGGGAGACAGACAATTTTTCAATTATTGCCGATAGTGATGCTGAAATTTTATTGATGGATGTTCCAATGAATTAGAATAGTAAAGAATAAACATATGAAAAATAGAAGTGTTTCAAATATGTTGTATGCTCAAATGGTTGACATGGGCGGATTCCCCGTACGTCAACCATTCCCTACCCAAAAGGTAGAGCAGGTAGATCCGTTTTTGCTTTTGCATCATGCGGATATAAAAGCACCCAAGCACATTGAACCCGATGATGTCGGAATTGGGCCACATCCTCATCGCGGATTTTCACCCGTTACTTTTATTTTTAAAGGAGGGGTTCATCATCGCGATAGCAGAGGAAACGACAGTACGATTTATGCCGGAGGTGCACAATGGATGAATGCCGGTATGGGAATTTTGCACAGCGAACGTCCACCTGATGATATTCATAAGATTGGCGGGCGACAAGAAATTATTCAGTTGTGGATCAATACACCTGCAGCTCAAAAGATGGATCAGCCAGCATATTTTCCATTGTCAGCTGAAGATGCCCCAACCTATACCAGTGCGGATGAGAAAGTAAAAGCCAGAATTTTTTCGGGTGAAGTGCTGGGCGTTAAAGGACCCATACCTTCTCATACAAAGGTAAATGCAGCTACCATCGAATTTAAAAAGGGAGGGAAAATTTCCGTTGAGTTACCAGTTAGTCATAATGCATTGGTGTACTTGCTTGACGGTAAATTAACGCTTGAAGGATTTGGTTTGATCGATGGACTGAATGCCATCGTATTCAAAAATGATGGAGATGGTATTTCCCTTGAAGCATTGGAAGATACACGTATTCTTCTATTAAGCGGTGAGCCCCTGAATGAAAAGGTAGTATCGTATGGTCCGTTTGTAATGAACACTCAAACAGAAATTATGGAAGCCATGCGCGATTACCAAATGGGTAAGATGGGGGTGTTGATTGAAGCATAGCGATTCGAAATCCTCTACACGATAGATTCTCAAATTTTCAAGTTGAACACTAGCACGGAATTTCTGTTATAAACCTAAATTGCTATTGATTATTTATGGAAACGAAACTTGCTATGCAAAAGTCAGTACACATTGAGGCTCCGGTTATAACTGAAATTCACGAAAGAAGAAGCAGACGCGCTTATAGCGACACACCGATTGAACAAGAAAAAATAACATCTTTATTTGAAGCGGCACGATGGGCCCCCTCAAGCAATAATGAGCAACCGTGGACTTACCTATATGCTACAAAAGATCAAACGGATTTGTGGTCTAAACTTTTCAGTTTATTAGATATCGGCAATCAGAGTTGGGCTACAAATGCCCAACTGCTTATATTGAGTCTGGCTCGAAAAAATTTCGTTCGGAATGATCAACCAAATGGTTCTGCTAAATATGATCTTGGTGGAGCGAATGCCTTTATTTCTCTTCAGGCTACACAACTAGGGTTGAATGTTCATCAAATGGGTGGATATGATCGGTTAAAAGCAAAAGAAATATTAAACATTCCGGATACCTATGAATTTGGTGTGGTGATGGCCATCGGTTATCTGGGCGACATTGAATTGTTACCAGAGAATTTAAAGAAGCGTGAACTTTCACCGCGCGAACGGTATGTGCAGAGTGAATTTGTTTTTAATAAATCATTTTGATATGGTAACAGCTCTCATCGGTAATGATCAGTATAAGACTGAAATCATTACATCAGCGCATTATTTAATTGCTGATGAACCTCTAGAATTAAAGGGCTCAAACTTAGGACCTGCTCCTCCTGAATTTTTATCTGTGGCATTGGCTTCTTGCACAGCTATTACTTTGCGCATGTATGCCGATCGGAAGAAATGGAAAGTAGGACAAATCAAGGTAGATGTAAATTCTGAGAGTGTTGACAACAAAGCGATTTTCAAAGCAGAAATTGCGTTTGAAGAGATATTGACAGAAGAGCAGCGATCGAAACTACTTCAAATTGCCAATGCCTGTCCCGTACATAAAACATTATTAAACCCCATTGAAATTGTTACTGCATTAGCAGTTGTTGGTTGATCGTTACTTGATTATTTTTAGTATCACGCTAATAGAATTAATCATGAAAGACATTACAAAAAAGTACACCAATGGAGAGGTGACCATCGTTTGGAAACCAGACATGTGTATTCACTCAGCGATTTGTTTCCGAGGATTGAATGATGTATTCGATCCACAAAAACGTCCCTGGATTACTCCAGAAAAGTCAACGACTGATAAAATTATTGATCAGGTAAAAAAATGTCCATCAGGTGCATTAAGCTATTACCTTAATAGGGATGAGTCTGAAGAAATAAAAGTAGAAGCCGAAACGATTGTAGAAACAATGGAAAACGGACCATTACTTGTCTATGGCAATGTAACAGTAAAAGATTCAAGTGGAAATCTGACAAAGAAAAACAATGCAACTGCCTTTTGTCGCTGTGGCGGATCATCGAATAAACCGTATTGCGATGGAAGCCATAAGAAGAATGGGTTTGTGGGCTGATTCAATTCATTTCTGGTTTTTTCCAACGGTAGCGGAATAAAATCCTTCGCATTGCTAATGTTTATCCATATCAACCATTCAAAAATTTTCTCTTGCCAGAGAAATATATTCAGAGATATTGCTGTTTAAATGATCAGGCCTTCAGAAATTTGAAGGTGCAATAGTTTCTAAACAGTACCCTATCTGATGAAACAAATTGTCATTTTATACATCATACTATTAACGACTGGTATTGTATCGGCTCAGTCAGTGTTAAAAGGTCGTGTTTATGATAATTCAGGAAAGCCTCTTGATCACGCGCATGTACACTTTTCTAATCCTAACAAAACAGTAACCACTGAGGCAGGTGGGGATTTCACTGCAACATTGCCCTCGGGTAAAGTTCGTCTCGCAATCTCGTATACAGGCTTTCGAAAATTGTCACAGGAATTTATTTTGAAGGGTGATACCTCTATTTCTTTTTTCCTGGAGCCATCGATAGAGCAGCTAGATGAGGTAGTTATTTCAGGAAATCGATTTCTTCAATCCGATCAATTTGAATCAACACGAACCAGCACGTTTCATTTAACCGAAAAGGAAATTAATTCAATTCCTGTGTTAGGAGGTGAAGCTGATTTAATTAAAACCATTCAATTGCTTCCGGGGGTTTCAAAAGGAGTGGAGGGAAGCTCTGATCTTTTTGTCCGTGGCGGTGCTGCCGATCAAAACCTGGTGTTGTTAGATGGTGCACCGGTTTATAACACAGGCCATCTCTTTGGATTTTTATCTGTTTTTAATCCTGATATTTTACAAGGAGTTGAATCAATTAACGGTGCATTCCCAGCATACTACGGAGGTCGCTTGTCCTCTATTTTAAATGTGACGACTAAATCACAACTGGTTGATCGCACACATGTAAGTGGAAATATTGGGTTGCTCGCTTCACGGCTAATGGTGAGTCAACCGATCATAAAAAATAAACTTCACATTTGGATAGCAGCAAGGAGAACCTATATCGATCAGGTATTGAGTGCGGTAAACGAATCATTACCTTATTACTTTTATGATCTGAACACGAAACTTAGCTTCAAACCTTCATCACGCGATTATCTCGAAGTTACCTACTACTCCGGTCAAGATGTGTTATCCTATGCACGTGAACCGCGCGATTCCTCAAGGAACAGTAACAGGTCAACTGATTTTACAATTGCCAGTAGCACACAAACTGTGCTATGGAGAAGATCAATTGCCCCGAATGTGAGCAGTGAATTGTCACTCTATGGAACTCGCTTTAAATACAACATACAAAATTCATTTCAAGACAATCGTCTTTTTGTGAATTCGAGTATTCGCGATTGGGGCGGCAAGTGGAAATTTCAATGGGACTCGTTGCGTGGTGTCTCTTTGTTTGCAGGTATCGAAGCCATTCATCATTCAGTGAGCCCGAACATTATCAGTACTTCAGGAGAAATTTCTGAATTGCTCCCCAGTAGTGCATCAGAAGCTCAAACCAGTTTAGAGTCGAGTATTTTTATACAAGCCGATGGTAAGTGGAAAGTCAGATGGTCGTGGAGTGCAGGCTTAAGATTGTCGTCAGCCAATGTAGGCAATCAATTTTATGTCAATCCCGAACCACGACTTGCATTGCGATATAAACTACAGCCAAACACAGCTCTCAAATTCAGTTACTCTCGCATGTCACAATACCTTCACCGTGTTTCGAGTTCAGCAATTGCTTTTCCAACCGACATCTGGTATCCGGTAACGAAAAATATCAACCCACAAACTTCAGATCAGATTACCCTTGCCCTTCAACAAGTCTTGCCAGGAAAAAGTATGTTCGTCAGTTTGGAGGGGTATTATAAAAAGATGAACCAGCTTGTCGGCTATCAGGAAGGTGCCAATCTTTTTCTCAATACAGAATTTGAAGAGCAACTGATACAAGGTGCAGGAAAAGCTTATGGCCTTGAAGTGTTGATCAAGAAAGAATCTGGCAAGTTAACAGGTTGGATTAGTTATACGCTTTCCCGTTCTGAACGAAAGTATGATGAGGTAAATCAAGGGCAATGGTTCTTTTCAAGGTATGATCGAAGACATAATGGTGCTGTAGTAATGAACTATGAATTTGTAAAACGTTGGTCATTCTCAGCGGTGTTCGAATTTATTTCGGGCTCACGATTTACACCAATCATCGGACAGTACATAGTGCCATCACCTACTTTAGCAGGTGTTAATTTAATTCCGGTTTACGCGCCACTCAATTCAGTTAAATTAGCAAACACACATCGACTTGATCTGGGTATAAAATTCAGATCGCGACCAGAAAGAAAAATACAAAGTGAATGGTTTGCGGGAGTGTACAATGTATACAATCGCGCAACGCCATTCGGCATTACGATCGAACCAAATTCAGATGGTTCTTATCGCTATCAGCAACCCGGACTTTTCGGACTTCTACCTTTTGTGAGTTATGGATTTAAATTTTAATGCAATGAAATGGAGTATTATAAACATATTGAAAAGTAATATGCGGAGCGGATTCATTGTGTTGGGTCTTGCATCGATGATGAGTAGCTGCCTGCCTGATCCATTGCCTGTTGATGGTTTGCCTACGCTAGAGTCGAAGATTGTAGTGTCATCTCAAATTATTCCAGACCGCGGGTTGGTGGTATTGCTTACACGAAGTATAGGGGCTTTGGATGCTGGCGATGACAGTGATCCTGAGGAGCTACTTCAGCAAATCATGATCAATGATGCTTTGGTTACATTACATTACCAAAATAACATCGATACCTTAACATCCCTTGGAAACGGATTGTATGGAGGAGTAACCATTGAATGGACTGCAGGCATTACCTATGAACTTCGTGCTGAAGCAGAAGGGTTACAAAATATAAGTGCGTTTGCGCAGTTGAAAGAATCGGTACCATTTGAGAACGTTAATGCGCGATTGTTTATTAATGAGTATGATTCGTTGGCTGAAGTAAACTATAGTTTACGAGATCCGGAAGGAGAGAATTTTTATATGGTGAATGTTCAGCAATTTTCTTCCACCCAAGAACTTACCTCTCTGCTCAATCCTAATGTCTTTACCTATCTGAAAGATGATCGTGATTTTGAAGGACAGCTTTTTCAAGATGAGTTTCGTGTTTTCTTTCGTGATTTCATGGAAGGTGATACCGTTGCAGTCTTTCTTTCAAATGTTCAGAAAGAATATTATGAATTCTGGGAACTGCGAAATGAAAATCGATATGGTTTTTCTGAGCTTGCCAGTGAGCCTTTGAATTACCCAACCAATGTGAAGGGAGGATTAGGCTTCTTTACTTTACAGATTTCTGATGTGAGAGTGTTTGTGTTAGAGGAGTAATCAACGTGTTTTACTTTTCGCTATTGCCCAGATAAACTCCATTCGCATAACCAGAGTGATACAGATTGGCTAATCGAAACACTTTCAGGTGTTATGAATTTAAATTCCTAATATTCTTTTCTTACCCGTCCTAAGTATGGAAGAAGGTAATTGCTTTTCAATCTCTGCCCGTAGAGAAGTGAGCATGCTTGAACGGTGAAAATTTTTATTTACCACTAGGCTAATTTCGCGCACAGGTTTAGGATGACCAAACTGACGGATTTTTGCTTTTTGTTTTGTCGTTAAATCAAGTGTGGCCAAGTGAGGCAGTATGGTGATGCCCTTGTGATGATCTACTAAATTTTTTAAGGTCTCAATGCTTCCTGCTTCATAGTGAAGGCGATCGCTCTCAAAATCTTTTTTCTTAAGCTCACATAAATCAAAAACCTGATTGCGCAGACAGTGCCCTTCTTCTAACAGCCAGAGTTTGCTTAAGTCAATATCCTTCGGTAGCAGGTATTTTTTCTTGGACATTTTTTCTTCATCGGCTACATACGCGAAAAACTCTTCATAGAAGACAGGATGCTCCTCCAGCTTCGGATCATTTAGTGGAGTTGCCAGTAATCCAATATCAATATCACCATTCTTTAGCGAGGTGATCATGTCGTTTGTTACCAATTCCCGAATGCTAATTTTTAACAGAGGATGATTTTCTACAAATGATTTAATAAATAAGGGAAGAAGATAAGGAGCAAGAGTTGGTATCACTGCCAATTTTAACTCGCCTGATATTTCGTGTTTAAGTTCTTTCGTATATTCTTTTAGCCGACTTACATCCGCTATTATTTGTTTGGCGCGGGAAATAATTTGCTCGCCCTCTGGAGTTGGCGTTACAGGTTGCTTACTTCTATCAAAAATCCGAACACCTAATTCTTCCTCCAATTTTTGAATCATCATGCTCAAGGTAGGCTGTGTTACATGGACTTTTTCTGCTGCCCTTGCAAAATGACGATGTGTGTCGACTGCAATGATGTACTCTAGTTGTTGTAGATTCATATAGGTATTATCTATGTAAAGTAACTACAATCAGTTTGATTTATTAGACCGTGATGTTATTAAAATAAAAAGCGGAACCAATCGATTGATTCCGCTTTTTTTTATTTCAAAAGGTATTGTTTCAAAAATCGATATCTCCAAGAATCTCAGCATTTTCGATAACGTAGATCATCTTATCAGGATCTGTGCTGTTGAGTTTTAAAATACCTTTAATCTCGATGGGCTTTTCAGAATAGTTTACAGTGCTGGATGAGTATATTTCAACAACTGTTTCCGGCCCTCCAACACCACAAAAGAAACAAGCATTCAGTGGCATAGATGAAAACATAAAATGATTTCCCTTCATGCCACCTTCAAATGGAACCATGTAACCGGGAAGGATAATGGATTTACCATTCATTGCTTTTACATCCGGAGTGAATACGGGTTTATCGAAAGTGCCCAACTCATCTTTCCCTTTTTCAAAAGTGATGTTGTATAGCTTTGGCCACACTAAAGATGGAAAACCTTTGTATGTGCTTTTTTGTGCAACACCTGTTAATGGAATAAAAACAAAAAGGAGGCAAGCGATGATCAACGCATTCTTTACCAACTTTTTGTTTTTTACTTTAATGCTCATCTCGTTTACAATTTCAATTGTCTCAACTATTCTTATTTCAAATCATTTAATAAAACTTCGACAGCCTTTTCCAATTGCTCGTCACGGTTCTTAATTACTTCATCCAAACTTTGGGCTACTTTATAATCGGGTTCAAGTTGTTGATTTTCCAAATAATTTCCATTCATATCTTTTACTCCGACTTGTGGAATTCCAAAGTAAATGGTGTTGTCCTGAATCAATTCCCACCACACCGCAGTAGCAGTTCCAGGAACTGGCATACCTACCAGCTTACCAATGTTCAGTGCTTTATATGTAAAAGGAAAGAAGTGCGCATCAGAATAATTGCTTTCACTCATTAACACCACAGAAGGTTTGTACCATTTCTTTTCTGGTTCTGAACCTACCCTTTGTCCACGAGGTTCTAAGTCCACATATTTTTTTCCAGCAAGTAATGTTGCCAGGTCATCGTGCAACCATCCACCTCCGTTGAAACGTGTGTCTACAATGAGTGCTTTTTTATCCACCATTCGTCCTAGTATTTCGCTGTATGATTCGCGGAAGCTTTCATCATCCATACCACGAACGTGTGTATAACCAATTTTACCACCGGATAGTTTATCTGTCAGATCACGCATCTTCTTTACCCAGCGCTCATACAGTAACTCATTTTCAGCACCGATGCTGATGGGCTTGATAACAACATCAAATGTTTTCTTCGCTATAACATCTTCAATTGATAATAATGTAGGATGCCCGGCTTTGCGATTTAATAGCTGATAATAATTTAGAGTAGGCACAAGTTCAACCCCATCAATTTTTTTTATGATCATACCTGATGTGATTTTTTCTTTAACTTCTTCCAGTGGCCCTTTCTCAATTACTTCACTAATCTTTAAACCAGTTCCAGCATATGCATCGTCAAAGAATGCACCCAGTCTTGCAGTTCTATCTCCATTCGGATCATTGTAAATGTAGCCTGAGCCAGTGTGCGATGCATTGAGCTCGCCAAGCATTTCACTCAACATCTCGGTGTAATCAAAGTTGTTGTTGATGTGTGGTAAGAATCTTGAATACTCTTGTTTGTAGAAATTCCAATCAACACCGTGTAATTTTTCGTTGTAGAATTTCTTTAACACTTGTCGCCACACGTGCTCAAACATGTAGTCGCGTTCCTTTTTAAAGTCCAGATCAATCTCTGCTTTGAAGCCAATTGATTTCTGCTCGTTGTTCTCAACATTAATGCGAATGATGTTACCTCCTGAAACGGCAAAAATAAATTTACCTTCTTTATCCATTTGTAGTCCGCCAGAGTACCCTTCTAACTTTACCAATAGTTTGGTTTCACGATCACGAAATTTATGCACCCACAGATCGTATCCTTTTTCAAATTTGGCAAGATAAAAAAGCTGCTCACCATCCAGAGAAAGAATGGCATCGGATAGATCAGATGAATTAATGGTGAGCCTGGCTTTGCGATCTTCAATGTGATCGAGGTCAATCTCAACAGGTTCTATTTTATCTTTGTCTTCCTTCTTATCTTTTTCAGCGGTATCACCTTTCTTCTTCTTTGCGTCTTCTGTTTTTTCTTCATTCTTCTCCTTTTCTTTTTCCACCTCTTTCAACAAATCAAATTCTTCTTTGCTGAGTTTAAATTTATTCCAGGCATCGCGCGTAAAATACATGGCATATACATCGGATTGTGATCCCCAACTTGCATGACTGCGCATTCCGTTACGATCGGAAAACCAGATCATTGATTTACCTTTTTGCATCCATTTCGGGGCGTTATCATTATAACCGCTGTTGGTTAAATTCACCAGTGTCTGTTTGCCTTGTGCATCCACCAATCCAACTTCGGATGACCAGCGACCGATGCTGTTGAAATTTACAAGGAACCATTTTCCATCGGGTGACCAATCGTACCACTGATCGCCATCGCTGTACGAGTAATTATATTTTCCATCCAGGATTGTACGACTCACTTTCGTTGCAAGGTTGAGTACCTTTAGGGTAACACGCTCTTCTAAGTAAGCCACTTCTTTTCCGTCAGGAGAAAATTTAGGTTGATAGGTTTCTTTATCAGAAACTAAAATGGGATCTTCTTTCAATATTGTAGATAATGAAAAAAGTTTCTCTTCAGGACGCACTAGTTTTGTTTGATATAATTTCCAGCTGTTGCCACGTTCTGAAGCATAGATCAGCGATTTTCCATCGGGACTAAAACTAACCGAGCGTTCTTGTTCAGGTGTATGCGTAATTCGTTTGGTTGTTCCGTGCTCGGTAGAAGTAACAAAAACCTCACCTCGAACAATCACAGCTACCTCTTTACCTTCCGGTGAAATACTAAACTCTGTGGCGCCATTCATCGCTTGAAGGATTCCCGGATTTTTTTCTTTGTCCTCTGTAATGATCGTTACATTGACTTTAGTTGAATTAGCATCACCTGGTTTACGGGTATAGAGTTCGCCATTGAAACTATAACAAAGTGTTCCATCATCGGCAATAGATAAAAATCGAACAGGATGTTTTTGATGATTTGTTACAGCCGTTACGTTTTGAGGATTATCTAAATTCATTTTGGCAACATTAAAATCACCAAACTGCTCCGTTAGAAAATAGATTTCTTTTTCACCTGGAGCGAACACTGCATTTCTGTCCTCACCTTTAAATGCACTGAGTTGAGTATGTTTCTTTTGAGCAACATCATACAACCAAACATCGCGTGTCACGCTGGATTGATGATGCTTACGCCAATCATCTTCATAGCCCTTCCAGTCGGTAAAAATTATTTTGTTTCCATCTTTGCTAATTTGTGCATCATTAGCTGTTGTAGGTTTGATCATTTTAGTTCGACCACCCTCTACAGAAACAGAATAGAGTTCATTCAAAGCACCCATTGGAAACTGAACATTGCTCGCTAAGTCCTCCATGTGTGTGTTGAATAATACATTCTTACTATCTGGAGTAAAGTCAGTTGGGATTTCTCCAGAAGAATGATAGGTAAGTCGTATAGGATCGCCTCCATTGATTGAAACGATAAACACATCAAGGTTTCCATGGCGGTTTGAAGCAAAGGCAATTAGCTTTCCATCGGGTGACCAGACTGGAGAAAAGTCATAAGCATCATGAACCGTTAGTGGGCGGGCAATTCCTCCTGCTGTAGGAGTAACATATAAGTCGCCACGGTAGCTGAACACGATTTGTTTTCCATCGGGCGAGATGGCAGGATAACGAAGCCATAAGGTTTGAGAAAAGCTAGAAAAGGACGCGAATGTAATCGCGAATAGGGTTAAAATTCTTTTGAGCATAGTAGCAGGGTTTGATCTGAAAAGTTAAGAGGATTTATTGAAAGGAAAAATGAAAATGTATTATTCAAAGTACTTCCACTTGAATAGAAGCGTTCAGTTTTTCATTGTGACCTTCGCACTGAACTGTAAGGAGAAATAAAAAGGCACCCGCTTTTAAACAGATGCCCTTTTTATATTAAGTAATAGCTGAAACTAGATTGCTACTTCTTCCTTTTTGGAATATTCTTCCAGAGGCAAACAGCTGCACATTAAATTACGGTCGCCATAAGCATTGTCTACACGACTAACACTTGGCCAGAATTTGGCTTCTTTTACATATGGAAGTGGGTATGCTGCTTTTTGTCTGCTATATGGAAGTGTCCATACATCGGCAGTAATGACTGCTGCAGTGTGAGGAGCATGCTTCAATACATTATTTTCTTTATCTGCTTTACCTTCTTCTACTTCACGGATTTCATTTCTGATTTCAATCAATGCTTCAACAAAGCGATCGAGCTCTTCTTTCGGTTCGCTTTCGGTTGGTTCGATCATCAATGTACCGGCAACCGGGAATGAAACGGTTGGAGCATGGAAACCATAATCCATCAAACGCTTGGCGATGTCTTCTACTTCAACACCAAACCTTTTGAAGTCACGACAATCTACAATCATCTCATGCGCGCAACGGCCTTTCGTTCCGGTATATAAAATTTTGTAGTGACCTTCGAGTTTGTTCTTAATGTAGTTTGCATTTAGAATCGCATACTTGGTTGCATTTGTTAATCCATCACCACCCATCATAGCAATGTATGCATATGATATTGTCAAGATGCTTGCACTTCCCCAAGGAGCTGCAGACACAGCATGAATGGCTTTCTCGCCTCCAGTCTTTACAACAGCATGTCCGGGTAAGTATGCTTTCAATTTATCGTTGCAGCAGATTGGCCCCATGCCGGGTCCGCCACCACCGTGCGGAATACAAAATGTTTTGTGAAGATTTAAGTGACACACATCAGCACCAATGTTGGCGGGTGATGTTAAACCTACCTGTGCATTCATGTTGGCACCATCCATATAAACAAGTCCACCATTTTTATGGATGGTTTCACAAATCTCCATTATGGATTCTTCAAACACGCCATGTGTAGATGGATACGTCACCATCAAACATGAAAGCTTGTCTTTGTATTGCTCTGCTTTTGCCTTTAGATCAGCAACATCAATTTTTCCTTCTTCATCTGATTTTACAACAACAACTTCCATACCTGCCATTACTGCGCTGGCAGGATTTGTTCCATGAGCCGAGGCAGGTATCAATGAAATATTTCTATGCATATCACCACGATCCTGATGATACGCGCGAATTACCATCAAACCAGCATACTCACCTTGTGCACCACTATTCGGTTGAAGAGAGACAGCGGTGAATCCGGTAATTTCTTTCAACCAGTTTTCGAGATCTTTAATTAATTCCTGATATCCTAAAGTTTGATCAGCAGGAGCAAAGGGATGAATGTTACCAAGCTCTGGCCACGTAACCGGAATCATCTCGGCAGTAGCATTTAGTTTCATGGTACACGATCCCAATGAGATCATAGAATGTACCATCGACAAATCTTTATTTTCCAGGCGTTTGATGTAACGCAACATTTCATGTTCAGAATGGTGCCTGTTGAAAACCGGGTGCATCATGTAGACTGATTTTCTTACTAACGATGCTGGCCAGGTTAATTCTTGTCCGTTTGAAGAGGCGAAAGCTACTTTTTTGTTTTCCGCTGCAGCGAAGATTTCAAGAATGGTTTTAATATCTTCTGATGACGAAGTTTCATCGATCGAAATTCCAACATGATTATTGTCGAAGTATTTAAAATTCACTTCGCGCTTTGTGGCTTCGCGTTGAACGGCTTTAGCATCGGTAACGGAAATTTTTAAGGTATCGAAATAATTTTCATTTATCTGTTTGAATCCCAGCGATTTTAATCCACTATCTAATGAAGTTGCCAGTCCATGAATTCTTCCGGCAATTTTTTTCAATCCTTCTGGCCCATGATACACGGCATACATACCGGCCATAACCGAAAGAAGAACCTGAGCTGTACAAATATTCGATGTTGCCTTCTCTCTGCGGATGTGTTGCTCCCGTGTTTGCAAGGCCATACGATACCCAGGATTACCCGATGCATCGATTGACGCTCCGATAATTCTTCCTGGCATCTGACGTTTGAATTCATCTTTCGTTGCAAAAAACGCTGCATGCGGTCCACCAAATCCCATCGGCACACCAAAACGTTGTGAAGATCCCACTACTACATCTGCTCCCATTTCACCAGGAGATTTCATCAACAGCAAACTCATTAAGTCGGCACCCATTACTACGAATACTTCTTTCTCATGTGCGGCCGATGCAAAAGATGAATAGTCTTTTATTTCACCATTGTTGTTTGGATTCTGAATGTAGACTGCAAAAAGATTTGTATCTGTAACATCTAAGGTATTTACATCGCCAATCACCAACTCAACACCAATCGGTGTAGCGCGGGTTTTTAATACATCGATGGTTTGAGGAAATGCATTTTGATCAACAAAAAACTTTTCAGCATTTTTCTTTGATGCTTTGCGCGATGCAAACATTAAATGCATGGCTTCTGCTGCCGCAGTACCTTCATCCAACAAAGAAGCGTTGGCAATTTGCATTCCCGTAAGGTCGATGATCATGGTTTGATAGTTGATCAATGCTTCCAAACGACCTTGCGCAATTTCAGCTTGATAGGGAGTGTATGCGGTGTACCATCCCGGGTTCTCTAAAATATTCCGAAGGATCACTCCGGGGGTGATGGTGTTATAATAGCCTGTTCCAATAAACGACTTGAACACTTTATTTTTCGAAGCCAGCTTTTTGAAATCGTTCAAAAACTGAAACTCAGATTTAGCGGCTGGCAAATTCAATGGACTTTTGAGGCGAATGCTGGCAGGTATGGTTTGCTCGATGAGTTCATCAATCGATTTGGCCTTTACCACCTTTAACATTTCTTCTGTTTGCTGAGCATTCGGGCCAATGTGGCGCGTTTCAAATTTTTCGGAGTAATGGGAATCGATTTTCATTAAAATGTGTGATTTTCAGTGTCTTAGGTTAATGAGATGTAGGCAAACAGCCGTGAGGTCGCAAAGGTAATAATAGTCGATTGTCCTTGCTTCGTTATGTATAGAAAAAAGTATGATTGTCGTCAGCTTCGGATTTCCAGTTACCGGTGACTGGAGACCAGGAACCTGGAACTATCAATAGACATCGTATAAAAAGGCTAGTTCGCTCACCTTGGCTTAAGCAGCAAACTGCCGTTCACATAATCCAGTTCGAATTCTCGAAAATCCTCAACATCTTTGGCGCATTAACTTAAACTTTGAGCTATGATTAAATTGAAACTAGGTGTCTTCATCGGTTTGCTTGCCTCAAGCGTAAACCTGCTGGCACAAGATCCGGCCGCCCAGACCTACGGCAAACTCATTACCGAATCTGATTTAAAAGAAAATTTATCCATTCTGGCCTCTGATGCATTTGAAGGTCGTGAAACGGGTAAGCGCGGTCAGAAAATCGCAGCTGCTTTTATCAGTGCTTATTTTGAAGATATTGGTTTAAGTGCGCCTGTGAACGGGAGCTATTTGCAACCCGTAGAGCTTTTTGTAACCGCTAATCCAGTGGTGAGTGTAAAAAGTAATGGTAGTCAACTAAAAGAGTTTGAAGATTTTACGTACTACGGCAATGGACAAACAGAGGGACTGAAGGAAATGCCACTTTTATTTTTGGGGAATGGTAGTGAGGCGGAATTGGGATCAACAGATATAAAGGGCAAGGCAGTCGCTTTCTTTATGGAAGCTAATGCGTCTATTCGCAGAAATCCAACGATAACAAAGTTGAGAGAGAAAGGCGCTGCTATTGTTGTGGTCATAACCAACAAGCAAGAAGATTTTGTTCAGCTCACGGGTATGATGAGAGCCTATTCAAGCGGTTCATTGAGTTTAACCAATAAGCCCGATCAATCTTCAAACAACATGGGCGTATTCCTTGTGGGGCCAGCCAGTTCCGAGAAGTTATTCGCCAAGATGCCAGAGGCAAAATTAAGGAAAGCGATTACAGACAAAAAAATCAGTAAGGTAAAACCATCGACATTGGCTTTTTCAATTAAGCAAAGCTATACTCCTTTAAAGACGAGTAATGTATTGGGCTTTTTGGAAGGCACGGATAAGAAAGATGAAATTGTAATTATCACTTCGCATTACGATCACATCGGCATATCAAAGAGTGGTGAAGGCGATCGCATTAACAATGGTGCAGATGATGACGGATCAGGAACGGTTTCTGTAATGCAGATTGCAAAAGCATTTATGCAAGCAAAAAAAGAAGGTAAAGGTCCACGCAGAAGTATTTTATTTATGACTGTTACTGGTGAAGAAAAAGGTTTGCTTGGATCAGACTACTACACTCAACATCCGATTTTTCCACTTGAGAAAACCGTTGTTGATTTGAACATCGACATGGTGGGTCGCAGAGATCCTCAGCACAAGGAAAGTGCGCCTTACGTATATGTAATTGGTTCGGATAAACTTTCTGCCGAGTTGCATACCTTGAGTGAAGCAACAAACAAAGCAACGACAAATTTGATTTTTGATTATGCATACAATAGCGAAGGACATCCTGACCGGATTTACTATCGTTCTGATCATTGGAATTTTGCGAAGAACAACATTCCAATCATTTTCTATTTTGATGGAATTCACGAAGACTATCACAAGCCAAGTGATGAAGTAGATAAAATTGAATTTGATTTATTAGCGAAACGTGCTCAAACCGTTTTCTATACAGCATGGGAAATTGCAAACAAAGAAACTCGCATCGTAGCAGATAAGAAGTAATTTTTAATGGTGTCACCGGTCAAAGCGGTGGCACCATTAAAACATAAATGCCCTCGTTAGTGTAAACTGACGAGGGCGTTTTTAATTTTAAGGCTAGTATTATTACTCCACCTTCAATCCATCCACTGGATTTGATTTTATTACTTTTCTGATTTGAGTGGAAACGGTAACCACTAACACAACAATAAGAATAGCGACCGATATGAGCGCACCTGTTGGTGTAACCGGTATGTGATACTTATAAGCAAAATCAAAAATAATCTTCATGATTAAATAACTGGCAGGGCCACCGATGGCAATGGCAATAGCAAAGAGCACCACATATTGCCGGCCGATATTTTTGGTGAGACTGAATACTCCGGCACCCAATACTTTTCGGATGCTGAACTCGCGCACACGACCAGCCACGTTTAGTGAAATCAAGCCATACAATCCCAAACTCGCCAGCAGAATTGCTACAATGGCAAAGACTCTCCATACTGTTCCGTGATTTGAAACGGAGATATAGTAACTACCCCAGGTATCATCCTGATATCCTCCATCAAAAGGTGTCTCTGGATAAAGTTCTATCCATGCTTTCTGAAGTGCTTTATAAGTTTCCGGTTGTGAACCAGCATTTACCTTAAGGGATAAGTAATGGTAGTTGTCTTTCTCTGCTATTCTCAACATGATCGGTTTAATAGTATTGAAGAAACTATAATTATGAAAATCTTTCACCACTCCGATAATTTCAAAGGATACACTGTCCACTTTGAAAACCTGACCTATTGGATTTTGTAATGCAAGACTCTTTACTAAAACTTCGTTTACAACTACAGTTTGTTTTTCACTTTCATAATCTTCTTCGAAAATCCGGCCTTCTTTCATCTGCAAGCCCATTGTTTTAAAATAGCTGGCATCCACCAGAATTTCATCCGCTTCAAATTGTCTGTCCGGCCATTGCATTATAACAGAGTGATGATCTTTTCCAATATGATGTTGCGATCCTGAAATGGAGACGACAGATGGATTTTGTTTCATCACGGCTTCCAGTTTTTCAAAAGCAGCACGATCGGGAATGGAAGCATACAGTGCAGCATGATTATCGTAACCCCAGCTTCGCTTCGCCAGATAGTCGGCATTCCAGGTAAACATTACTGCGGATGTTATGAAGAGACAAGTAAGGATCAACTGAAAGGTTAAAAAGATTTTAGTAAGCGGATTTCTTTTTCCAAACTCAACAGAACCTTTTAATATTCTCACCACTTGAAACTTTGAAACATAAAGCGATGGATAAATTCCGGATGCGAGTGCTGTTACCAACAAAATAGAAGGTAAGTAGATCCAAAGATTTTTGTCATACAGTGTAAACTCAAAATCGAGTCCACTGAACATTCTTTCAAACCACGGGATAAAGAAGAATGCACCTAAAAGTAAACCAACAGCCAGTGCGAAGAATGTTACAACCAGATTTTCTGTGAGGAACTGAACGATAATAATTTTACGTGTGGCACCGATTGTTTTACGAACTCCAATTTCTTTTAATCTTTTCGCTGCAGATACGATGGCGATGTTGATATAATTCAGACAAGCTAAAACGAGCATCAGAATGCCAACACAAGAAAGAAATATTATCGATTTAGAATTGCTGTCTGAGCTGGCCGAGATGTTATCCCGAAACTCTTTTGGTTGTTCGTGTAGTGTTGCCAAAGGCTGAAATCCAAAAGAGGTAATAGCCCAGTCTTCATCCGCTGCTTTGTTCTGTAAGGTTTTATACTTGGCCATTCTTTGTTGAATAGAAGGTATATCTTCAGCTGGATTTTTTACCTGGATCAATGTAGCCCTTACAGACTGACTCCAATCATCAAATGCATAATTTGGTTCTGTTCTTAGATTTTCGAAGTTGATGAGAAAATTAAAATCGATGGTGTGGGCGTTTGGAATTTTTTTTGCTACTCCTGTAATCTTAAAAACTTTACTGCGTGTTTCATCATACTTCATCAGGATGCTTTGGCCAATGGGATTCTCTTCTCCAAAATATTTGATAGACATATCCTCACTCAGAATGACACTGTTTAAATCACTGAGCGAACTTGAAATTCCCCACTTGAGCGGAAAGGTAAACATGTCAAGAAATTCAGGATCAACATAACGAACACGCTCGTGAAAAACATGGTCTTCGTATTTCATCACCACACTACGATCTTCCACGCGACAACTCTTTTCGATTTGCGGAAAATCCTGACGGAGCATTTCTGCCAGTGGTCGAGGTGTTCTTCCATATTCATGTACACTGCCATCGCGGTTGGCGAAGAAGGTAACTAAGTGTACTTCGTTTTTATGTTCGTGAAATTGATCGGTGCTGTACGTCCATCGTGCGAAAGCATAAACCAACATGCAAATACCAATGGCCATCGCCAATCCAAACACGTTGATAAACGAATTGAGTGGATTGCGCATCAGGTTGCGGAACGAAGTTTTAAAGTAGTTTTTAAACATAGCCTGTTGACTTATATAATGATGTAATCCTAAATTTTTTACTAAGACTGGTCGAAGAAGTTTCAACATTTCCCATGCATACATTCTTTTCGCTTTTCGAAGAGAATGTTGCTCAACATTATCATAGAAGATTTCTTCCATATCACCCTCGATCTCTTCTAAATATTCTTTCCTGAGAAAGAATCGCAAGAGTTTAAGAGGCCACTTTGGTGGGTTAATGTTGTTGAAATGATTCATAGAATAATTACCGCTTCATGCTTTGTCTTTTTACTCCACCTTTAATCCATCCACTGGATTTGATTTCAATACCTTTCTCACTTGGGTTGATACTACCGCTAATAAAACAAGTATCAATATGATCAGAGAGATGACAATACCGTTTAAACTCATGGGCATAGGATAAGCAAAAAGCATATTGAGATACGCTTTCGTAAAGAAGTAGCTGATCGGAGCGCCAATAATTAATGCAACTGTAGTTAACCCTATATATTGTTTAACAATAATGGCGGTTATGTTTTTCAATCCCGCACCTAACGTTTTTCGGATACTAAATTCTCTAACGCGACCCGATACATTAAGGGTTACTAAGCCATACAATCCCAAACACGCGAGCAATACCGCTATGAAGGCAATGACCATCGTGAATTGCTCTGATCGATCAACGCTGAAGAAGTAGAGCGTCCAAACATCTTCCTGATGTCCACCTTGAAAAGGAATTTCAGGAAAAAGTTTTGCCCATTCTGCTTGAAGCTTTGAATTGATTTTTTTCTTTGCCCCCGGTCGAACATTCATTGACAAATAAGCATATTCACTTTTATTTGCCACGACAAATAGAGTTGGTTTGATTTTGTGAAAGAAATCATCGGTATGAAATTCCTTCAGCACACCGATTATTTCGTAGCGAATGCTGTCGATTTCAAACTGTGCTCCAATTGCATTTTTCAATTTTAAATTACTGACGAGAAGTTCATTCACTACCACAGCATGTTTATCATTTTCTGAATCTTCTTTGAAGAAACGGCCTTCTTTTAATTCAAGGCCCATCGTTTCAAAATAGTTTGCATCGACAGATAACTGATTGACTTCATATTGATGATCGGGAGGAACATGTACAATTGCCGTAGAAATATTTTTTCCCAGATGATCCTTTGATCCGGAGATAGAAAGAACATCTGGATCTTGAGCGAAGACATTGTTTAACTTTTCAAAAGCCGTGTAATCCGGAACAGTAGCATAGAGTGCTTCTTTCTGATTGTAACCCCAGCTCTGGTTATATTGAAAGGTATTGTTTTGAGTTAATACCACTGCAGCTGTAATTGTGATGCAAGCCAACACCAATTGAATACCTAAGAATATTTTTGTCAACGGATTTTTCTTTCCGAACTGCACAGATCCTTTAAATATGTTTACGACTTCAAATTTTGAAATATAAAATGCGGGATATAGTCCTGAAACAATACCGGTAAAAAATAGAAGGGCTGTTAAAAAGATCCAGAGATTGGTATCTAAAAGACTTACCTCTAATTGCCATCCGGAGAATTGAGTGAACCATGGAATAAAAATTAAAGCGCCAAGTGCAAATCCAAGAATCAACGCAAAGAAGGTAACGACTATATTTTCGGATAAGAACTGAATAATGACACGACTTCTGTTTGCTCCAATTACTTTTCGTACACCAATCTCTTTTAATCTTTTTGCGGCAGAGACAATGGCAATGTTAATGTAATTGAAACAAGCGAGTGCCAGCATGAAGATCGCGATGATGGGCATACCGATTCTTCCTTCCCGATTATCATCACCTGAGATGTCATCTCTGATGAATCCTGATCGCTCATGCAAAGTTTCTAAAGGCTCAAAGGCAAAAGAAGAAATGGCCCAGTCGTGTTGTGCTTCGTTTTGAAGAAGCCTGTATTTGTCCATTCCTTTTTCAATATGCTTCAGGTATTCATGATTGTCTACCTGGATTAATGTGGCCTGTAAGAACTCACTCCAATTGTGCACATCATAGTTTGGATTTGCTATGCGCAAGTTTTCAAAATTGATTAGAAAGTTGAAATCAATAACGTGAGCTTTTGGAAATGCCTGTGCTACACCGGTAACCTTAAACGCCTTACCTTCATGCTCACTGAATTTTATTAACAAGTCTTTACCAATTGGATTTTCGGTTCCAAAATATTTGATTGACATATCTTCGCTGAGAATGATGCTGTTGATATCGGTTAGCGTGTTTGCCGTTCCCCACTTCAGTGGAAAGGTAAACATCTCTAAAAATTCAGGATCAGTGTATCGAACACGTTCGTGAAATACATTGTCATCATACTTCATCACCACATTTCCATCTTCTACACGACATACTTTTTTAATGTGCGTAAAATCTTCTTTTAACATTTCACCAAGCGGGCGAGGCGTTAATCCGGATTGTTGAACAGTACCGTCTATGTTTCCGAAATAGGTAATGAGAAAGACTTCTTTTTTATTTTCATGAAAGCGGTCAGTGCTATAATCGAGTTTTAGAAAACTATAAACCACCAGGCAAATACCGATGGCCACCGCCAATCCAAAAATATTGATGAAGGATGTAAGCGGATTTTTCATCAAGCTCCTGATGGAAGTCTTCGAGTAGTTTCTAAACATGGGTGATGGATTTATATTTTGAATGAATTCGAAATTTTTCAACAGTATGGGCCGAAGTAGTTTGAGCATCTCCACCGAATACATTCTTCTCGCTTTGCGATATGAAAACTTTTCAACGTTGTCGTAGAAGAGTTCTTCCATATCGCCTTCTATTTCTTCCAGGTATTCTTTCTTGACAAAGAATCGCAGAAACTTCAGTGGCCATTGAGGAGGATGGATGTTGTTCTCCGTCATATCGCTTTCAATTCGTACGCAAGCTTTGGCATAGAATCCCACAAGCCTGCGCGAATTTCTTTCATCTCCGACAATACCTTATGTGCATAAGACGTAGTGGTGTAAATGCGTTTGCGTTTGCCGCCTCTCTTCAGGGTAGCATCGCCAAACTCGGAAGTGAGAAAGCCTTTTTCCTCCATGCGTTTCAGTGCAGATTGGATGGAGCCCACACTTAACTTTTCTTTCACACGGGTTTCCAGTTCGCGTTTGATCTCGACACCATAGGCATCTTGCTGCAAGGCGGCTACGGTGAGCAGCACCAACTCTTCAAACTCTCCAAGCTTTGTTTTCTTCATAACAAGAGTATTATTCGTAATTGCAGTAAATATAGTTACATATATTATTCGTAATTGCAGTTTTTATTGAAAAAGTTTGATTTAGTTAACATTAAGAGCTTATGGTTGGCTCTTGGAGGGTTTGCCAGTGAATGAAAATTTGAAGGACTAAGGCGCAATTCTGGCGCGTAGGAAACTTTAAAACCGAAATTATGAAAGAGGCTTCTATTTCCTAATCATGTAATAGAGATCGCGTTCTAATTCATATTTCATTTTACTTACGCCTCTTCTCATAAAGAAATAGGGAAATCCCAGCATTAATGTTGCGTGCACAATCATAAAAGGAATGATGTACCATAACTCTTGAGGGGAGCTATCAGCGAAAGCAAAGCCAATAATAAATAGTAGATAGAAGATTGGAACGAAAATGTAGTACGGAATTAACATACCATTGAACCCATTTATTTCAGTTTGAATGACAACGTTTTTGTCTACTTGTTTAAATGCACCTTTAGCAGTTGCAAGATTCATATTCGTATCAAAGAATTTTCTTCTTCTTCTTATTTTAAATTGATCAAACGCCACCTTGCCTTTGTAATTATTTTTACTTGAACTAAATGCTTCAAAGGGAGAGAAGAATGTACCAGTGTCACCTTCATCAATGTTTTGAATAAGCTTATTGACAAAGACTGGCTTTTCAATTTCCAGTTCAATGGTAAAGTGTACTATTAGCTTGATGCGTTCGAGTAATTCTTTCATTTAGACAATTCAAATAACATGGATTGAATTTCAATTATTCCTGCCCTTTTTCCTTCATCTTCTTAAACTCCCTTACACGTCTGGTCATTGCAATACCGAAACCTGCCATCACTACAAGCGTACCAATCCACAATACATTGATGAGCGGTTTCTCTACCGCTTTAATTACAACCCAATCTTTCTGGCGTGTGTTTAAGCCGATGCTGAACTCACCGCTTTCAGGATGAATGTTGAGTAAGGTAATGCGCAAACCAAGATCTCTGATTTCATCAGGGATGCGCCCCACCATTTTATCGCGGATAAGAAAAATGGGTTCAGCAAAATATTCTCCCTTCTCGCCCTGCACCCGAATTTTTGCTTTCACAGCAACGTCAGCTTCGCCTAGTGTTATACCATCAATTTCAAAAACACGATCAACCGACTCAAGTGTTGTTACATAGTCATTGGCAAAGAACTCTTGTCCGATTTTCGTTTTAATTTCTTCGAGCTTGCTCCAGTCGCTTTCTTCTTCTGGATTCATCACAGAAGTAACATGGGTATAAAGATCAGCCGACACAGTTCTATAAATATCCGGTGATGGAAGAAGTCCACCCATCTCAGGGTTGATTTGCGCGCGTGGATATAAGGTATATTTTTTATCTCCCTGACGAAGTTGAATTTCATAGTAGGTATTTTCTCCATGAATTGAAATGGTGTCTTTCGCTTTGTAGGCGTGACCGTTTACCAAGATATCATGTTTGGCAATTACCTTGTCCTTATCATCGGTTAATTTGATATCACTGCTATGGATGTATCCGGAATGTTCACGTGGCTCAAGACGTTCTCCTAAGTATTCAATATCAAAACCCCACATGGTACGCGTCTCATTTACAAAGAGTAATAAGTTGTCGCGATTAAATTCTTTGCTGAAGTCTTTTGAAATTTGAAGACCGGTATTGTTCAGTGAAACAATTTTTGAATAACCTGAAGAAAACATCACACCAATCAACATCATACCAATGCCAATATGGGCAATGGCACCGCCCGATAATCCGGGACTTGATTTCATTAAGCCGAATAGAATTTTTGAATTCGCGAAAACAGTGAAGAGGCCCGCAAACATGAGCAAAGCATACGATATGTTAAATACTTTTGAAATGTTGATGATGATTAAGGTAGAAAGCAACGCTGCGACAAATGGAATGAACAATTGATTCAGCAAAACTTTTGGCTCTATTTTCTTCCACCAGAAAAACTGACCAATAGCTGAGAGAATTCCAACGGCAATGGCAAACCAGATTTGAAATTTTGAGTAGAATGCTGGAGCATCTGTTGGTGGAGCAAGGTTTGCGTCAATACCGATCCAGCTTATTACCTTATTGATTACTGGAATAGAAGTACCGGCAATTACTTGAAAGCCCATCATGCAAAGTGTAGTAGCACCAATAAAAATCCAAAACTCGCGCGAATAGGTAGAGGCTTCTTTCTCAGAAGATGGAATATTTTTCCAACGCACAATAGCCAGTATAATGGAAGCAAACAGAAAAAATAAAAGATAGATAAGTAATTGTCCGGAGAGACCGAGATCAGTAAACGAGTGAACAGATGCTTCACCCAAAATT
>ENA-UOWO01001983-UOWO01001983.1-activated-sludge-metagenome-genome-assembly--contig:-NODE-1983-length-26166-cov-8.989047_pt1 | contig 26166 bp, 24 predicted proteins | sample MGYA00238148_ERZ761564 | MGnify/ENA primary metagenome ERZ761564 (study PRJEB28885, sample SAMN05720194) | activated sludge metagenome | isolation source: Anaerobic digester | place: USA...
GCAGGACATCGCCGCGATCCGCGCGGGGGTGATGCGGCACTTCAAGAACGCCTGTGTCACGGTGGTGCTGGGTCCCGAAGACAAGAACCGTTCGGACGCCGCGCCCACCATCGCCGCCTGAGCCCGCATCAGGGCGCCGAGCTGGCACCGCCGGCCGGTGCTGGCAAAGATCTGAAGCGCGCCGACCCCTGTCGAATCCCCTGATGGTCGGGGACGCACGTTCCCCCAGAATGGTCCGTCTTTCCCGAAGTCGGAGCACCATGGACAAGCCTTGGCTGAAGCATTACCCGCCGGGCGTGCCTGCACGGATCGACGTCGATGCATTTCCGTCGCTGGTGGCGATGCTCGATGACAGTTTCAGCAGGTTCCGCGACCGGGCCGCCTACCGCTTCATGGGCAAGTCGATCACGTTCGACGATGTCGACCAGGCATCGAAGGCGTTCGCGGCCTACCTGCAGGCGCAGGGCTTCGCGAAGGGCGACCGCATCGCGCTGATGATGCCGAATGTGCCGCAGTACCCGGTGGCCGTGGCCGGCGTGCTGCGCGCCGGCTGCGTGGTGGTCAACGTCAACCCGCTCTACACACCACGAGAGCTGGAACACCAGTTGAAGGATTCCGGCGCCACCTGCGTGGTGATCGTCGAGAACTTCGCGACCACGCTGCAGAAGGTGCTGCCGACGGTACCGATCAGGCGGGTCATCGTCACGTCGCTCGGCGACCTGCTGGGAGTCCCGAAGTCCTGGATAGTCAACTACGTCGTGCGCCATGTGAAGAAGCTGGTGCCCCCGTTCGAGCTGCCCGGCGCCGTGTCTTTCCGTGCCGCGCTGTCAGCCGGCCGGAACCTGCCGATGCAGCCTGTAGCCATCGGGCCCGACGACATCGCGGTGCTGCAGTACACCGGCGGCACGACGGGCATCAGCAAGGGGGCCGTGCTGCTGCACCGCAACCTGGTCGCCAACGTCCTGCAGTCCGAAGCCTGGCACGGCCCGGCGCTGAAGAAGCTCCCGCCGGGCGAACAACTCGTGACCGTCTGCGCGTTGCCGATCTATCACATCTTCGGCTTCAACACGAACATGATGCTGGGGCTGCGCATGGGCGGCTGCAGCCTGCTGATCGTCAACCCGCGTGACCTGCCGGCCATGTTCAACGAACTGGCCGCGGAGCGCTTCCACAGCTTCCCCGCGGTCAGCACGCTGTTCAAGGCCATGGCGAGTCATCCGGATTTCGGCAAGGTCGACTGGAGCCGGCTCATCATCTCGGTCGGTGGAGGCATGGCAGTGCAAAGCGCCACGGCGCAGCTGTGGCTGCAGAAAACCGGCTGTCCGATCGTCGAAGGTTACGGCCTGTCGGAGACCTCGCCCACGGCGAGCTGCAACCCGATCGACAGCACCAGCTTCAACGGCACCATCGGGCTGCCGGTGTCCAACACCGAGATGAAGCTGCTCGATGATGCAGGCGAGGAGGTCACCATGGGCAGCCCTGGCGAAATCGCCATTCGCGGCCCGCAGGTGATGGCCGGTTACTGGCAGCGCCCCGACGAAACCGCCAAGGTGATGACTCCCGACGGTTTCTTCCGATCGGGAGACATCGGTACGGTCGACGAGCGTGGCTACTTCAAGATCATCGATCGCAAGAAGGACATGATCCTCGTCAACGGCTTCAATGTGTATCCGAACGAGGTCGAGGAGGTGGTCTCGCAGCTGGCTGGCATTGCCGAGTGCGCCGCCGTGGGCCTGGCCGACGAGAAAGCCGGTGAAGTCGTGAGGCTGGTGATCGTGCGCAGCGATCCGCAACTCACCGAAGGTGCGGTGAAGGCCCACTGCGAAGCCCTGCTCGCAGGCTACAAGCGGCCCCGGGTCATCGAATTCCGCGCCGATCTGCCCAAGACCAACGTCGGCAAGATCCTGCGCCGAGAATTGCGGGATCGCCGTTGATGTCCGGCTGCCCGCTTTGCGCCTCCGCCCATGGCTCCTCGATTCTTCGTCCCGCCGCCGCTGCGCGCGGGTGATGTCCGCGCCCTGCCGCCCGGCCCGACACGCCACGTGCAGGTGTTGCGCCTGCAGCCCGGTGACGACATCACGCTGTTCGATGGCGGCGGCGGCGAGTGGCGCGCCCGCATCGATCGCATCGGCAGAAGCGACGTCTCGGCGCGCCTGATCGAACACGTCGAGACGAGCCTGGAACTGCCATTCGACGTCACGCTCGCCCTGGGCATGCCGGCCAACGACCGGATGGACAGCGTCGTCGAGAAGGCTACCGAGCTCGGCGTCGCAGGCATCCAGCCGCTGGTGTGCGAGCGCTCGGTGCTGAGGCTGACGGGCGAGCGCGCCGACAAGAAGGTGGCGCATTGGCAGGCTGTCGCAGCTTCTGCCAGCGAGCAGTGCGGACGCACCCGGGTGCCCACGGTGCATCCGGTACGCACGCTGCCGCAGTGGCTCGCCAGCCTGACGTCGGACGCCACGGATCGTCGGCTGGTGCTGAGCCTGCACGAAACCCGCCCGTGGAGTGTGGTCGCTGCTCAGGATCAGCGCCTGCTGTTCCTGAGCGGTCCCGAGGGCGGCTTGTCGGAGGCCGAGGAACAGGCGGCGCTGCAGGCGGGATTCGAGCCGACGTCGCTCGGGCCGCGCGTGCTGCGTGCCGACACCGCGCCACTCGCCGTGCTAGCGGCACTGGCCCTGCAGTTCACGCCAAACTGAAGGCGCTCGGCCGGTCGGTTGTCTTGTCATCGATCGGCCACCAGAATCAGGAGAACTCACTCACGGAGATTGCGATGGGCTTGCTCGATTCGGTCATCGGTGCGTTGGCAGGCGGCACCCAAGGGAACACAGCGGGAGCCGGCGGTGGCCAGGCGGCGTTGATCAGCATCGTGCTCGGCATGCTGACGCAGCGCGGCGGCGGCCTGGGTGCCGAAGGCGCCGAGGGCGGCGTCAGCGGTATGGGTGGTCTCGGTGATCTGCTGGCCCGGTTTCAGCAGGCTGGACTCGGCGATGCGGCCGCTTCATGGGTCGGCACCGGCGCCAACCAGCCGGTTTCGCCCGATCAGGTCGAGGGCGCACTCGGCTCCGATCTGCTGTCGCGGATCGCCCGCCAGATCGGCATGCCCCAGGGCGAGACGGCCGGCCAGTTGTCCGAGTTGCTGCCGCAGGTGGTGGACCGGATGACGCCGAACGGCCGGTTGCCTGAAAGCGGTTTCAACGAAGACGATATCGCCGGATTCGAAGGTCTCGACGACCTCCTCGCGCGCTTCTCGAAACCCTGAGCCTTGGCGAGCCCGGCCGGATTCAGCGCAGCGCAGCGTCGCCGCGCATGGTGCCGGCCACCAGATCGAAGCGGAACAGGCGGCACTCGATCGGGCCGTTCCACATCGGCGTGCGGCGCGATTCCTTCAGTCGCATCGAGCCGGGCAGCTTCATGTCGGGACTCAGGACATATGCCGTCCAGCCAGCGGGATGCCGCGTGTAGGCGCGCTTCCAGTGGGCGCTCAGGCGAGCGAAGAAGTCGTCGGGCAGTTCCTTGTTGCCGGGTCCATCGGCGGGCATCGCACCACGCGCCGCCTTGCCGGCGACCTCGATGCGTTCGCCGTACGGCGGGTTCAGCATCAGCGTGCCAGGCAGGTCGTCGGGCAGATCGGGCGCCGGGCGCTCCAGCGCATCACCGCCGTTGAAGGTGATGGCCGCCTCGACGCCGGCACGCTGCGCATTGCGGCGTGCGAAATCGACCATGCGGAAAGACACATCGCTGGCGTGGATCGGCACCGCCGACGCATGGATGCGCGACTGCGCGTGGCTGCGCAGCCGCTGCAACTCCGCGCGCATCTCGGGCGTCGCGAACGGCAGCAAGCGCTCGAACGCGAAGCGGCGCTTCAGCCCCGGCGCGATGCCGCAGGCGATCTGCGCGGCCTCGATCGCGATGGTCCCCGAACCGCAGCAGGGGTCGTGCAGCGCGCCGCCCGCGTCGGGCCGGCCCTGCCATCCGGCAGCAGCGAGCATCGCCGCGGCCAGCGTTTCCTTGAGCGGCGCATCTCCCTTGTCCTCGCGCCAGCCGCGCTTGAACAGCGGCTCGCCCGACGTGTCGACATACAGCGCGGCGCGCTCCTCGCCGAGGTGCAGCACCAGAGCCAGGTCGGGGTTGCGGACATCGACGCTAGGCCGCTCGCCGGTGCCATCGCGCAGCCGGTCGCACACGGCATCCTTGACGCGCAGCGCAGCGAAATTGAGGCTGCGCAACGGGCTTCGATGCGCTGTGGTGTCGACGCGCAGCGTGTGCTCGGGCGTGATCCACTGCATCCAGTCGACGCTGGCAGCCAGGTCGTACAAGGCCTGCTCGTCGCGGTACGGACCTTCGGCGACCTCGACCAGCACTCGCTGTGCTAGTCGGGATTCGAGGTTGAGCACCATCACTTCATGCGGGCCACCGTCGAGCGCGACTCCGCCACGCAACGTGTGCACTGCCGTGTCAGGCAGCACGCGCTGCACCTCGGTGGCCAGGAGGGCCTCGACGCCAGCGGCGCAAGGCAGGAAAAAAGGAGCGGACATGCGCGGAATTACATCGTCTTGCGCAGGTTGGCCGGAGCAATCCTCAACGCTTCGCGATATTTCGCCACCGTTCGGCGCGCGACCTGGATGCCCTGTTCCTCGAGCATCTTGCTGAGCTGGCTGTCGGACAACGGCTTCAGCACGTTCTCGGCCGCCACCAGCTGCTTGATCAATGCACGCACCGCGGTACTCGACGCGTTGCCACCTGCGTCGGTGTTCAGCGAAGAGCCGAAGAAATACTTCAGCTCGAACGTGCCGAACACCGTGGCCATGTACTTGGCGGTGGTCACGCGCGAGATGGTCGACTCGTGCAAACCCAGCTCGTCGGCGATCTCGCGCAGGACCAGCGGCTTCATCGCGATCTCGCCATGGGTGAAGAAGTTCTTCTGGCGCTCGACGATGGCCTGCGACACGCGCTGGATGGTGTCGAAGCGCTGCTGGATGTTCTTCATGAACCAGCGCGCCTCCTGCAGGCGCGAACTGAGCCCGGCGTGACTGCCGTTGGCATTCGCCGCACCCCGCCCCTGACGGATCGCCTGGGCATACAGGTCGTTGATGCGCAGCTTGGGCATCACGTCCGGGTTCAGCACGACCTTCCAGTTGCGGCCCGACTTCTGCACGATCACGTCCGGCACGATGATGTTGGCCTCCGCGCGCGCAAAAGGCCGTCCGGGCTTGGGCTCGAGCGCGGTGATGAGCGACTGCGCCTCCTTGACCAGGTCCTCGTCGGCGCCTGTCACGGCCATCAGCTTCTTCAGGTCTCGGCGAGCCAGCAGTTCGAGATGCTGCTTGCAGATCATGATCGCGATCATCTGAGCCTCGCTGCGTGGCAGCAGCCGCAACTGCAGGGTCAGGCATTCGGGCAGGTCGCGCGCGCCGACACCGATCGGTTCCATGTTCTGCAGCCATTTCAGCGCACAACTCAGGCGCTCCATCACCTCCTCGAGGCGGTCTTCATCGTCGCCAGCCAGCGATGCAGCGATCTCCTCCAGGCTGTCAGCCAGGTAGCCGTCGCCGTCCAGCGATTCGATCAGCACCTCGACCGCCGCCGCATCCTCGGGCGACAGGCGCATTCCGAGCAACTGAGTACGCAGATGGTCCTGCAGGCTGGCCGGGGTCGGGTTGCGGTCCTGTGGATCGAAGTCCTCTCCGTCGCTGCCTGTCCCAGCCTTGCCGGGCGTCTCGCGGATGCCATCGAAGTCTTCACGCTCGGTGCCGTTCTCCCAGTCGTCGCGCTCGGTGGTGCCGAACTCGGCCGCATCGACTCCCGGGGCGTCGTCACCGCCCTCATTGCTCGACTCAGACGGTGTGTCGGCACGTTCGGTCTCGCGCTCGGCCACCCGTTCGGTCGGCGTCGAACGCTCGACCATCGGCTCGAATGCGGGCAGGCCTTCGTCCTCGGTTTCGAGGAACGGGTTCTGATCGAGCATCTGCTCGACTTCCTGATGCAGCTCCAGCGTGGACAACTGCAGCAGTCGGATCGACTGCTGCAACTGCGGCGTCAGCGCCAGATGCTGCGACAGCCGTACCTGTAACGACGGCTTCATTGGGCAGCGAGCGGAGCGAAGCCTCCGCCATCAAACCACGCCCGTGGCACGGGTTTCCCGGGCCACCAGGCGGCGCCCCCTGGGGGCAGGAGTGAAACGACTGGGGGGCCCACGTTCACATCCGGAAGTTTTCGCCGAGATAGACCTTGCGCACGTCGGGGTTGTCGACGATCTCGGACGAGGTGCCTTCGGCCAGCACCCGCCCTTCGCTGATGATGTAGGCGCGATCGCAGATACCCAGCGTTTCGCGCACGTTGTGGTCGGTGATCAGCACACCGATGCCACGGGTCTTCAGGAAACCGATGATTCGCTGGATCTCGATCACCGCGATCGGGTCAACGCCGGCGAATGGTTCGTCGAGCAGGATGAAGCGCGGCTGAGTGGCCAGGGCGCGCGCGATTTCGACGCGCCGACGCTCACCTCCGGACAGCGCCAGAGCCGGCGAATCGCGCAGCTTCTCGATGCCCAGGTCGCGCAGCAATCCTTCGAGCAATTCGTCGATCACCGCCGGTCTCAACGTCTTGCCGTTGGCGTCGAGTTGAAGTTCGAGCACGGCACGGATGTTTTCCTCGACATTCAGCTTGCGAAAGATCGAGGCTTCCTGCGGCAGGTAGGACAGGCCGAGGCGTGACCGCTTGTGGATGGGCAGACGCTCCACGCGTTGCCCCTCGATGGTGATCTCGCCGGCATCGGCAGGCACCAGACCCACGATCATGTAGAAACTGGTCGTCTTGCCGGCTCCGTTGGGCCCGAGCAGTCCGATGACTTCGCCCGCATCCACCGAAAGGTGCACGTCCTTGACGACCTTGCGTGCGCCATAGCTCTTCTGCAGCCCGGTCGCACTCAGGCGGTGAACCGCAGGCCGAGCCTCTGCCGCGGCTGTGTTCAACGCTTGCTGCCCAGCGCCGTGCTGGGCTTCAGGGTGACGCCCCCGGCTGACGACGCCGCTTCGGCAGCGGGCGTGACTTCACGCGGCGTGAGCACGGCGCGTACCCGGCCACTCGGGTTGGTGGGCGTGGCAGCCGCGGCCCCACCCACCACGCTGAACACTTCGGCCGTGTTGTCGTAGACGATCACGCTGCCTGCGGTTTCATCGGCCAGCGTCGAACCGCGGAAACGCCGGATCACCGCACGATTGACGAAGCGGATGGTGTCGGCCTTGCCGTCATATTCGATCCGCTCGCCTTCGCCTTCGATGTACTCGTCGAGTCCTTCCCGCTTCTGCCGGAAGACGGCCCGCTTGTCCGCATCTGCCGTGGCAACGCCGTACTGCGCGCCATCGGGTGTCTGACGCACCTCGATCTTGGCAGCGCGCATCGACATGGTGCCCTTGGTCACCACCACGTTTCCAGTGAAGGTGCCCATCTGCTTGGCGTCGTCGTATCGACCGTTGTCCGCTTCGATGTTCAGCGGCTTGGACTTGTCAGCCTTCTCGGCATGAACGAACGGCGCGCCGATCGCGGCAACCGCGACCACGACGATCAACCGCAAGCGAGTCGACCAGGGAAGAGGTGAAGCGGATGTGAGTGGGTTCATGGGGCACGATTCTTGCAGGAAATTCTATCCCACAAGATCGTGTCGCGCCGACTGGCCATCATCTATTTCGTGCGCTTTCACCAACACTCGCAGCGAAAGACCTTGCCTGCCAGTCGACCCTTCAGGTGTTCTTGCGAACCCGGTTCAGCAGGTAGTCTGCCACGGCCAGGGACCGCTCACCGGATCCTGCCATCGAACCCGAGGTGTAGTAGCGCCCCTGGATGCCGATCGCAGGAACGCCGTCGATACGGTACGCCTCTGCCAGCTGTTTCGCCTGACGGGCCTTGGTCTGCACCGAGAAGGAGTTGTAGACCTCCGAGAATTTAGCGCCGTCGACTCCGTTCTTGTTCATGAACTCGACGAGTTCCGGCAGTTTGTCCAAGCGGGCGCGATCCAGGTGCACCGCGTTGAACACCTTGCGGTGCAACGTGTCCACCAGGCCCATCGTCTCGATCGCGAAGAAGAGCCGCTGGTGCGTCGTGAAGGGCTCCTCGCGAAACGCCACGGGAATGCGGCGAAACGCCACGTCGGCCGGCAGCTTCTTCTGCCATGCCTCGAGAGCGGGTTCGAACGCGTTGCAGTGCGGACAGCCGTACCAGAAGAACTCCACCACTTCGATCTTGCCGCCACCTGGAACCGCCTGCGGCTGGCTCAGCTTCACGTAGTGCTGCCCTTCGACGAAATCGCCCTGAGCGTGCGCGCTGAAGACAGCGGATCCCACCGTGGCACCGGCCACCGTGGCCAGCAGTTGCGTTGAAAACTCGCGTCGCTTCATGATTCTCGATTCCTTCGTCGTGACCCACTGCAGCGGTCGGTACCCGCCCCGCAAATATGCCCCGCAACCCCAACTGAGGGCGGCCGCCGCCAAAAGTTCAGGCCCGTCAAAACCATTTCACCCATCGTGTCGCGCATCAGCGCTCATTTTGGGGCGCGTACCAGCACGGCTTCGAACCCACCGGCAAGCAGCTTCTCCTTGGTGCCGTCCGCCTCGACCTTCTCCTCGAACGGGCCCAGACGCACCCGGTGCACGGTGCGTCCTGACTGTTCGCGCTCGGTGACCCGCGCCGAATAACCCAGCAGCGCCAGCTTGCCCCGCTGCGATTCGGCATCCTCTGCGCTGGCATAGGCACCCGTCTGTACGAAGTAGCTGAACGCTTCGTCGGCCGATCCGGTGGACACGGGCGTCGAAGCCTTGCCTGCAGGCTCCGGACCCGATGTCGCACGATCGGCCAGGATGCTGGCCGGATCGCGGCCGCTTCCTGCCGGGGGCGCTCCACTGGCCGGGGCAGAAGCTGCGGCGACAGAGGATGCCGGCCTCGCCGGGTTCTTCCCGGCCAGAGGGGCATTCGGATCCCAGTTCTTGTTCTTCTCGCGCTCGGCTGCGTCCTGCTCTTCCGTGCGCTGGGGCACCTTGTCGAGGAAGGGCACCGGGACCTTGGTCACGTACAGGGCGACACCCAGCGACAGCGCCAGTCCGATCAGCAAGCCGACGATGACACCGACGAAGAACCCGCCCCGCTGAAGGGACAGGCTGTGACGGGGGCGTGCGCGAGTTCGCATGGCAGGGCTCACATTTTCTCGGGCGCGCTGACTCCCAGCACGGTCAGGGCATTGCGGATCACCTGACGCGTGGCACTGAGCAGCGCGAGGCGCGCCTGGGTCAATGCCGCATCGTCATCGACGAGGAATCGCTCCGCGCCGTAATAGCTGTGAAACGCGCTGGCGACATCGCGGAGGTAGAAGGTCACGTCGTGCGGCGCCAGACTCTCCGCAGCGCTGGTCAGCATGGCCGGATAGTCGGCCAGCTTGAGCATCAGTGCGGTTTCGGTCGGCGCGGTCAGCACGGACACATCGGCGCGCCCGATGGCGTCCGGATCGCCGCCCTTGTCGACGTATTGCTGGATCACGGAGCAGATGCGCGCGTGCGCATACTGCACGTAGAAGACGGGGTTCTCGTCGTTCTGCTTGAGCGCCAGATCGACGTCGAAGGTGAATTCGGTGTCGGCCTTGCGGCTGATCAGGAAGAAGCGCACGGCGTCGCGACTGGTCCAGTCGATCAGATCGCGCAGCGTCACGTACGAGCCGGCTCGCTTGGAGATCTTGACCTCCTCGCCGCCCTTCATCACCGTGACCATCTTGTGCAGCACGTAGTCGGGGTAGCCGGGCGCGATGCCGACCCCCGCTGCCTGCAGCCCCGCGCGCACGCGGGCGATGGTGCCGTGGTGGTCGCCGCCCTGGATGTTGATGGCCTTGGTGTAGCCACGCTGGAACTTGCTGATGTGGTACGCCACGTCCGGCACGAAGTAGGTGTACTGTGCTTCGCCATCCGCCGAGGCGCCGGGGGCCGGCGACTTGCGCATCACGCGGTCCTTGTCATCGCCGTAGTCGGTGCTGCGCAGCCAGAGCGCGCCGTCCTGTTCGTAGGTCTTGCCGGCGGCGACCAGACGCGCCACGGTGGCCTCGACCTGGCCGTTCGCGTAAAGGCTCGACTCCAGGAAATAGTGGTCGAAGCGCACACCGAAGGCCTGCAGATCCAGATCCTGCTCGTGGCGCAGGTAAGCCACGGCGAACTGGCGGATGCCGTCGAGATCGTTCACGTCGCCTGACGCGGTGAACTCGCGATCGTCGGCCTTGACTGTCTTGCGGGCCGTGAAATCGGCGGCGATGTCAGCGATGTAGTCGCCGTTGTAGGCCGATTCGGGCCAGTGCGCATCGCCAGGCTGGTAGCCACGCAGGCGTGCCTGGGTCGATGCTGCCAGCGTCGCGATCTGCACGCCGGCGTCGTTGTAATAGAACTCGCGCCGGACATCCCAACCCTGGGTTTCGAACAGGTTGCAGATCGCATCACCGAGCGCAGCCTGCCGGCCGTGGCCGACGTGCAGCGGCCCCGTCGGGTTGGCCGACACGAACTCGACCAGCACGTGCTGCGCATTGGCGGCCTGGCGCCCGAAACACGCGCCGGCAGCCAGCACCTCGCGGACCACGGCCTGCCTGGCCGAGGCGCGCAGCCGCAGGTTGATGAACCCGGGCCCGGCGATCTCGAAGGATTCGACATGGCGCTGTACAGCCGGCTGACGTTCGAGCGCGGCGATCAGCGCCTGCGCCACCTCGCGGGGATTCTTCTTCAGCGGTTTGGCCAGCTGCATCGCCGAGGTGCATGCCAGGTCACCGTGCGCGGCCAGCTTCGGCGACTCGAAAGCGGCCTTCAGGGGACTCGCCGGACTGACTTCCTCGATCGCTGAGGCGAGTGCCTTCAACAGGTCTTGTTTCGCTTCAATCATCGAACGATTCTACGTTTCGGTCCTTTTTCGATCGGCGCGCTGCCTGCGCATCGGTTTGAGGGGTGTTTGGACGCTTGTTTGCCGCAATCGACCGGCTGTCACTGGTAGACCATCGGAGGACGCGGCGCTGCAGGCGCGGCGTTGCCGCCTTTCACTTCTGCCGACGCCCATGGCCCCTACCGAAACCGCCAGCCGACCGACGGACAGCACGGTCGACATCACGACCGATTCCGCACCGACTCGGCCGCGGGTGGTGCTCGACACGAGCAAGTCGATGCCCGAGCAGATCGGCAAGTACCCGGTGCTGCGCAAGCTCGGAGAAGGCGCCACCAGCGAGGTCTACCTGTGTCGCGACGAGTTCCAGGCCAGGGATGTCGCTATCAAGCGCGTCCGCGCCGCTTCCACGTCCGACGCAGTGGCCAATCGCTACAGCGAGCGGTTCTTCGCCGCCGAGGCCGCACTGGTCGGCAGGCTCCAGCATCCCAACGTCGTCAAGATCTATGACGCGGTGTCCGACGCATCGAGCCAGTACCTGGTGATGGAGTACGTGGCTGGCACGACGCTGCGGCCGTACTGCCGAGCCGACCAGCTGCTTCCGCTCGAGCTGATCGTTGAAATCGGCTTCAAGTGCGCGATGGCACTCGGCTACGTCTACCGGCAGGGATTGATCCACCGCGACGTGAAGCCGGCCAACGTGTTGACCGTGCTGACCAACGGAGCGATCACCGACGTGAAGATATCGGACTTCGGCAGTGTGCTGAATCTCGATTCGGACGTGACCCAGGTCTACCGTGTGGGGTCGCTGGCCTACATGTCCCCCGAGCAGCTCGACGGCAGCTCGCTGGACTGCAGAGCGGACATGTATTCGCTGGGCGCGGTGCTTTACCACCTGATCGCCGGGCGACCACCGTTCGACGCGCAGATCCAGTCGGCCATGATGCATCAGATCTACCACGCGACACCGGCCTCTCTGGTCGGCATGCGCGATGGCGTGGGTGTCGCCGTGGACAGCGTGATCCAGCGCGCGCTCGCCAAGCACCCGCAGGACCGCTATCCCGACTGGGATGCGTTCGCCCAGGCGTTGTCGGGCCTGATTTCCAATCAGGAGGTACCGCGCGGGCAGTTGCAGGGCGTGCTCGACTCCGAACGCTTCAACATGTTGCGCAAGCTGGAATTCTTCGCGAGTTTCGGCGACGTCGAGCTGTGGGAGGTGGTGCACCGCGCGAAGTGGCAACGCTTTCCGGTGGGTCACGCGCTCTACCGCAAGGGTGAAGAAGGACGCACCTTCCACATCATTGCGCAGGGAGAGCTCGAGGTGTTCCGCGAAGGCAACAAGGTCGCGGTGCTGGGAGCGGGCACGTCGGTCGGAGAGATGGCCTATCTGGCGCCGAGCCCCGATCTGCGCCGCCACAGCACCGACGTGCTGATCAGCGAGCAGGCGACGACCATCTCCTTCGTTCCCGAAACGCTGGCGCAGGTCAGCCCGAACTGCCGGCACCTGTTCGACGACGCGTTCATCCGCGTGCTGGTGCGCCGACTGCACGCAGCGCATGAGGCCCTGGCGCACCCTCGACGCATCCTTTGATCCTCGGGAGTTCTCGCCGGCGGCGGGCGCCGCTGTCGTGTGCACCGCCAGCCCGGCTGGCGCGTTGTGTCGGCTGCTGCCGCGGCCACGCATCGTTCAGAAGCGGTTCAGCGTTGTTTCACAACTCCACCACCCCACGAGGACGTTCCATGAAAAACCTGATGATCGCGCTGATCGTGTGCACCGCCGCCCTGTCCGGCACGGCCTACGCCAACAGCCACAAGGAAGCTCCCGAGATGGCGGCCGCAGCCAGCGCGCCCGAGATGGGCAAGCAGCAAAGCAAGATGACCACCTGCAACAAGGATGCGGGCGAGATGAAGGGCGACGAGCGCAAGGCGTTCATGAAGAAGTGCCTTTCCGCCAAGAAGCCGACGCAGCAGGAAAAGATGAAGACCTGCAACGCCGAAGCCAAGGGCAAGACCGGCGAGGAGCGCAAGGACTTCATGAAGAGCTGCCTGAGTTCCTGAGCCGCGCGTCGGGGCAGCCGTCACCCCTGGGGGCTGGCTGCCCTCCAGTAGGTCGCATCGCCGTAGGTGTGCTTCAGGAAATCGATCCACAGACGAACCCGCAGCGGCAGGTGCTTGCGCTGAGGGAACACCGCATAGATGCCATTGGGCGGGGATGCGAACTCGTCGAGCACGCTGACCAGCCGGCCGCTCGCCACGTCCTGCTCGACCTCCCACATCGAGCGCCAGGCGATGCCCAGACCGGCCAGACACCACTCGTGCAGCACCTGACCATCGCTGCAATCGACCCTGCCACTCGGTCTCAGGTGGGTTGTCACCCCCTCCAGCGTGAACGCCCAGCCGCGGGGCTGGCTGGCGTCGCTGCTGAATGTCAGGCATTCGTGCTGATACAGATCGCTGGGCTGCGTCGGGATGCCCGCGCGCTGCAGGTAGGCCGGTGAAGCCACGCACAGCCGGCGGTTGTCGGCCAGCCGCACGCTGACCAGGCTGCTGTCGGGCAGGTCACCCACCCGCACCGCGCAGTCGACGCCTTCGTTGACGATGTCGACGATGCGGTCGCTGAGGCTCAGGGAGACGTTCACATCCGGATGCAGTCCGATGAAGCGCGGCACCAGCGTCGCCACATGCCGACGCCCGAACCCCGCCGGCGCCGTCACCCGGATGTACCCGCTGGCCTTGACGCCACCGGCACTGACGCTCGCTTCGGCATTGTTGAGGTCGGCCAGCAGGCGCTGGCAGTCTTCGAGGAAAGCGCTTCCTTCGTGCGTCAGCGTGATCCGTCGCGTGGTGCGCACCATCAGTTTCACGCCCAGCCGGCTTTCCAGCGCATCGATGCGCCGCCCGATGACGGCCGGCGCGACCCCTTCGACCAGCGCGGCCGCGGTCAGGCTGCCCTTGGTTGCCACCTGCGTGAACGACTCGATCTGCTTCAGCTTGTCCACCGTCAGCTCCTCCAGTCCCGCCAGATTACCAACCAAAAAGTCATGAATGCATTGTCTTATCAGGGATTAATCGCGGAATAGGTCTGGAATAAAGTTTCCGAATGTCCGCTCCAGCACTCCGCCCGCGCCCGCTAGCCGTGCTGTTCGATGCCTACGGCACGCTGTTCGACGTCTACAGCGTCGCCACGTTGGCAGAGCAGCTCTTTCCCGGGCAAGGTGAGCGTCTGGCCACGCTGTGGCGCGACAAGCAGATCGAGTACACCCGGCTGACCTCGATGAGCAGCTCCAGGGGCGAGCATTACCGGCCGTTCTGGGAGCTGACGCGGGCCGGCCTGAAGTACGCCACGGCGCGCCTGGGGCTGGCGCTCGACACCGCGACCGAGGAGCGGCTGATGAACGAATACCGGCACCTCGGCGCGTTTCCCGAGAACCATGAGGTGCTGACCGCGCTGAAGTCGCGCGGCATCCCGGCCGGCGTCCTGAGCAACGGCGACCCCGACATGCTGGGCGTCGCCGTCAAGAGCGCGGGCTTCGCGGCGTTGCTGTCGCCGGTGCTCAGCGCGCATCCGCTGCGCAAGTACAAGACCGACCCGGCCGTCTACGCGCTGGGTACGCAGGCGTTCGAGTTGCCGGGCAAGGACATCCTGTTTGTCTCCAGCAACGGCTGGGACGCGATGGGTGCCAGTTGGTACGGCTACACCACGCTGTGGGTGAACCGCGCAGGAATGCCGCCCGAAACCCTGGGCCCCGAACCGACGCGCACCGGCACCAGCCTGCGCGACGTCCTGAGATTCTTTGAACCCTGATGGAGAACACCATGAGTCAAACCTCGTCATCTGCGGCAGGCACGCTGTCGCTGCCCGCCGGCATGCAGATCAACGCACCGATCCTGCCTGGATTCGAGTCGATACTGACCCTGCCCGCGCTCGAACTGGTTGCCAAGCTGCACCGCAGCTTCGAGCCGACTCGCCAGAAGCTGCTGGCCGCTCGCGTGGTCCGGGCGCAGCGTCTGGATGCCGGCGAGCGCCCCGATTTCCTCGCTGAAACGAAGCACATCCGTGAGGGCGACTGGAAGATCGCTACGCTGCCGACCGCACTGCACCGCCGTCGTGTGGAAATCACTGGTCCGGTCGACGCCAAGATGGTCATCAACGCCTTCAACTCGGGCGCCGACAGCTACATGACCGATTTCGAGGACAGCAACTCGCCGCTGTGGACGAACCAGATCCAGGGCCAGATCAACTTGGGCCAGGCAATCCGCCGCACGCTGACGCTCGACGCGAACGGCAAGCACTACAAGCTGAACGACCAGATCGCGACCCTGCAGGTTCGTCCGCGCGGCTGGCACCTTGACGAGAAGCACGTGCTGGTCGATGGCCAGCGTGTCCATGGCGGCATCTTCGATTTCGCGCTGTTCATGTTCCACAACGCGAAGGAGCTGCTGGCACGCGGCGCCGGTCCGTACTTCTATCTGCCGAAGATGGAAAGTCACCTCGAGGCGCGCCTGTGGAACGACGTGTTCGTGATGACGCAGAAGGAACTGGGCCTGCCGCAGGGAACGATCAAGGCCACCGTGCTGATCGAGACCATCCTCGCCGCCTTCGAGATGGAAGAGATCCTCTACGAACTGCGCGAGCACAGCGCCGGCCTGAACGCCGGGCGCTGGGACTACATCTTCAGCTGCATCAAGAAGTTCAAGCTCGACCGCGATTTCTGCCTGGCCGACCGCGCCAAGGTCACGATGACCGCGCCGTTCATGCGCGCCTATGCGCTGCTGCTGCTGAAGACCTGCCACAAGCGCGGGGCCCCGGCGATCGGCGGCATGAGCGCGCTGATTCCGATCAAGAACGATCCGGCGAAGAACGAAGTCGCGATGGCCGGCATCATCGCCGACAAGCGCCGCGATGCCACCGATGGCTACGACGGCGGATGGGTCGCGCACCCGGGCCTGGTCGAGGCGTCGATGAAGGAATTCGTCGCGGTGCTCGGCGACCGGCCGAACCAGTTCGACAAGCAGAAGCCCGAGGTCCAGGTGGCTGCGGCCGACCTGCTGAACTTCCAGCCCGAAGCGCCGATCACCGAGGCCGGGCTGCGGATGAACATCAACGTCGGCATCCACTACCTGGGTGCCTGGCTGGCCGGCAACGGCTGCGTGCCGATCCACAACCTGATGGAAGACGCGGCCACGGCGGAGATCAGCCGCAGCCAGGTCTGGCAATGGATCCGCACGCCCAAGGGCGTGCTCGACGACGGTCGCAAGGTCACCGCGGACCTGGTCCGTTCGCTGGTGCCGGAGGAACTGGCGAAGATCAAGGCCGGTGGCTTCGAGGGCAAGTTCGACCGCGCCGCCGGGATCTTCGAGGAAATGAGCACGCAGGACGCGTTCGCCGAGTTCCTGACGCTGCCGCTTTACGAAGAACTCTGAGTTCGCCATGCACTGACAGGCGCCGGTGATCCGGCGCGTTCCTTCCACCCTCCCACCCTCCCGAGCGCTTGCACCATGCCCCATCTCCTGCACATCGAGTCTTCTCCGCGCAAGCAGCGCTCCGCCTCCATCGAGGTGGCGCGTGCCTTCATCGACACCTGGTGCGCACGCCACCCGCAGGGAAGCGTGGACACGCTGGACGTGTGGGCGACCGCGCTGCCAGAGTTCGACAGTGCGGCACTGGACGCGAAATACGCCGGTCTCGAAGGCCGCACCCGCAGCGACGACGAGGCCCGCGCGTGGTCGGGCATCGAGGCGCTGGGCCAGCGCTTTCATCGTGCCGACGTGATCGTGTTCAGCGTGCCGATGTGGAACTTCGGCATCCCGTACCGGCTGAAGCACCTGATCGACGCCGCGACCCAGAAGGACACGCTGTTCACCTTCGACGAACGCGGTCTGCTCGGCTTGCTGGGCGGCAGAAGCATGGTGCTGGTGGCCGCGCGCGGCGTGGCGCTGGGCGATGACTTTCCGGCGGCGATCTACGACCACCAGGTGTCCTACATGTCGATGTGGGCTCGCATGGTCGGCATCACCGAGGTCCACCACGTGACCGTGGAAAAGACGCTGTTCGGCCCCGAGGCCGACACCGCCTCGCGGGAACAGGCCAAAGCGCAGGCGCAGGCCCTGGCGCAGTCTCTCTGACGGTCAACCGGAAGCGACACGCGTCGCCCGAAGACCGTCAGGCGAGTTCCCGACGCATCAGGCGCTCCAGCACACGCAGCGGCGACTTGGCCGGGTCGACCATGCCGGCGACCGGCAGGTAGAACGTCTGCTCGAAGAGGTACTGACCGGCCATCGCGGCGTGCGAGGCCTGGTCGGTAAAGACCAGCCAGGTCTGGCCCGGGGGGAACTCGTGCGTGCGCTGCTCGACCTCGGCCTGGTACTTGGTATCGGCCTTCATCCGGTCGTGCAGTTGCAGCATGAAATGGTCATAGGCCGTTCGGCGCCCCTTGGTGATGCGCAGCAGCTGCAGCAGTTCGCAGCTGCCCGGCAACGGACGGTGCAGCGAAGGCAGGTAGCGCCGCGCAACCCCTTCGAACGATTCGCCCAACCGCCAGGTGCGCGTGCGGCACTGCGGATTCACGTTGGTGAACAGGCGCAGGATGCGCCGGCCACCGGTGGGCGACGATGGAAAGCTGTCGACATGCAGGCGCGTGTCGTCCTTGCGCCACGAGGTCTCGCGCCCGGCCACTTCCACCGGCCGGAAGCTGGTGCGCCCCTGCTGCACCGTCGAGGCATAAGGGGAGAGCAGCTGCCGCATCAGCGTCAGGCTCGATGACGCGTAACGCTCCATCATGCCGTGCAGCGCAGCGAGTTCGGCTCCTGCCGCACTGCTTCCACGCACGCTGCCGTCGGACGGATTCAGGCTGACGTTCTTGGCTGCACCGGAGATGTCTGGCGACAGGAACTGGCGCTCGACATCGAGCAGCGGAAAGTCGAGCTGCGGCAGCAGCAGGACGTTCCCGTCCTCGAGGGACCGGATCGCGGCAAGTTGTTCATCCTGCGAACTGGGCTGGTCCCAGCTCGCGATGGGCAGACTGATGATGTCGGTCATGGCGTGGGTGCGGGTTGGCGTCCGGTCTTATAGCGCGATGAGCACGACCCGGGGTCGGCGCGGTTCATCGACCGATAACGCGCCGGTACACGGCGCGGTTGCCCGCGGCCATGATCGACGGCGTGAAATCCGACTCGACGTGGGCGGGACCCGCCGCGCCGAGCCGATGCCGGAGATCGACGTCGACCAGCAGGCGATCGATCGCTGCAGCCAGCGCTTCGGCATCCCCGACGGGCACCAGCAGGCCCGTGCGGCCGTCTGCGATGGCTTCCGGGATACCGCCGACACGCGTGCCGATCGTCGCCACGCCAGCCGCACCGGCCTGCAGGCACACATTGGCCAGGCCTTCGGTGTAGGCCGGATGAACCAGCAGATCGAGCGCGCCGATCCACTGGCCGAGGTCCTGCCGGAACCCGGCAAAGCACACGCGCGACTGCAAACCTCGCGCTGCCGCTTCCGCCGGAAGGCTGTCGGACAGCGGGCCGCGACCGAACACGATCAGCTGCACCGTGGGATGCCTGCTCGACAACCGCTGCAGCGCCTCGAAAACCAGCACGTGACCCTTGCGGTCGATCAGCTGGGCGGCAATCCCCAGGATGGGCTGCGACGCATCGACGCCGAAAGTCGCGGCCAGCTCGGCCCGCGGGCGCGGATGCTGGAACCGCGCAGGATCGATCGCGCTGTGCACGACGGTGATGTCGTCTCCGGAGATGCCCTGCTCGACCAGCACGTCCTTGATGCCCTGCGCCACCGCGACGATGTGGCGGTAAAGCGGGTACTTGAGTTTCAGCGCGAGCCAGGCTTCGCGGTTGTCGTTGCGGCGGGACATGATCGCCGGCACGCCGGCCAGCCGGGCACCCAGCCCACCCCAGACATCGGCACCACGACGGCTGTGGATGTGCACGAGGTCGGGCTGCAGGCGCCGCAGCAGCGAGGCGAAGCGCCAGGTGATCGACGGGTCGGCATCGCCGATCGTCGACAGCTCGACAACATCGGTGCCGGCGGCTCGCGCCTTCGTCGCCATTTCGCCGCCAGCAGCACACACCAGCGTGCAGCGCACACCCAGCGCGGGCAGGCGCTCGGTCAGGTAGAGCACCTGCTGGGCGCCACCGTACACGTGGCGTCCGGTCTCGAGATGCACGACATGCGGGCGGTCGGAAACTGCCGGGTTCGATTCCATCAGGGATGTTCTCAAGGGCTTGCTATCGAATGAACGGGCCGAGACATTCAGACACCCGCGGCTCCGTCATCCGACCGCACCGCCGAAGGCAGGGGAAACAGTCCGAGCGCCGCCTGCAACAGGGCGTAGATGCCGAAGGCGGCTGACGCACCGACCGACAGCGCCGGCGCGACACCGAAGGCAGCCCAGCCGGCCACCGTGGCGGCCTCGCGCGTACCCCAGCCACCAAAGCTGACAGGCAGCGCGGCCAGCAGGAAGATCGGTGCGGCCGTCACCACGAGCAGCCAGGCCGCCAGCTCGATGCCGAAGCCGCGCGCCGCACAGTAGAGCGCGGCCATCGCGAAAATTCCGACGCCCAGCGACGCTGCCGCTTGCCGCAGGTACTGTTCCAGCGCGGCCGGCCTTTGCAGGAGTCCGGCGGCCACCGCCCGCCGACTGCCAGGCTCCGCACGGTGACCAGCAACGGCGGCCAACGCGATCAGTCCGCCCAGCGGCAGCAGCAGCAGGATGGTCACCAGCAGCAGCGCGATCAGCACCGACGGCCACGCCTCGGGCACATGCAGCATGCGGCGCAGCATGCCCATTTCAGGTGTGCCCGCCCCGATGAAGAGCGCCATCGCGCTCAGGACAAACAGCATCCACAGGCCGCTCAGCCGATCGAGCACCACGGACAGCCCGGCCGCACCACGAGCGCAGCCGTCGCGATGCAGCTGCCAGGCGCGGAACATGTCACCGCCGACCACTGCGCCCGGCAGCAGCGCATTGACGGCGACCGCCTTGAAGTAGACCGTCAGTGCCCAGCGCGGATGCACCCGGTGTCCGAGCCAGCGCGCCAGCTCGGCCCAGCGCAGGGCCGCCGACGCATTGCCCAGCGTCGCGCACAGCAGGCCCGCAAGCAGCCAGCCTGCGTCGGCGCCCTGAACCGCCTCCCAGATGGCCCGCGGCCCGGCCAGCCACACCACGCCTGCGAGCAACAGCGGCGCGCCGACCAGGCGCAACACCTGCATCGCACGCTGGCGCGTGATCGACGTCAACGGCAGGCCCCACCGCTCGCATCCTGCACCCGGCAGCCCACGCTCATGGCGCGGGCGGCATCCGTGGTGCGCCGCGCGTGTGGAACTGCGGCCGTCCGCGGCCCTCGTGATAGATGCGCACCAGCATCTCGCCGATCAGGCCGGCCACGATCAGCTGCAGTCCAACCAGGAACAGCACCACGCCGGCCAGCAGCAGCGGGCGGCCGCCGATCGATTCGCCCATCGCCTTGATCACCGCAAGGTAGCCGAGGATGGCCGCGCCGGGGGTGGCCAACCACAGCCCGAGGCCGCCGAACGCATGCAGCGGACGCTGGTGGTAGCGCATGAAGAAGACGATCAGCACCAGGTCGAGGATCACGCGGAACGTGCGGTCGATGCCGTATTTCGAAACGCCCTTGCTCCGCGCGTGGTGACGCACCGGCACCTCGGCGATGCGCGCGCCGGCCTCGCGTGCCAGCGACGGGATGAAACGATGCAGCTCGCCGTACAGACGGATGCGCTCGATGATCTCGCGGCGATACGCCTTCAGCGCGCAGCCGTAGTCGTGCAGGTGCACGCCGGTGGATGAGGAGATCAGCCGGTTGGCCAGCATCGACGGCAACTTGCGCGAGACGGCTGCATCCTGCCGGTGCTGCCGCCAGCCGGAGATCATGTCGACTGCGGGGTCGGTGTCGAGGCGATCGAGCAGCGCCGGGATGTCGAGCGGGTCGTTCTGCAGGTCGCCATCGAGCGTGACGATGTAGCGTCCGCGCGCGCTGTCGAAGCCGGCCTGAAGCGCGCTCGACTGTCCGTAGTTGCGCGCCAGGTAGACCGGTTTCAACCACGGCCGATCGGCGGCGAGCTGCGCCAGCAGACGATCGGAGCCGTCACGCGAACCGTCATCGGTGCAGATCAACTCGAATCGGCGGCCGGTCGGTGCCAGCGCCTCATGCACGCGAGCCACCAGGTCCGGAAGGCTCTCGACCTCGTTGTAGATCGGGATCACGATCGACACGTCGATGGCGTCTTCCGGCGCAACGACATGCAGGACGACCGGTTCGGCGAGGAGTGTGGACATGGGTGGGGACGGGGGCAAAACGGCAATCGGCAATGCGGCGCTCGCCACCGCGGATTCTAGGGAGCCCGTCCGGCAGGCCTGTGTATCCTTCGCCGCCACATGAAGTCGACTGCGCCCCATCCCGATCCAAAGGCTCCGGACGGGGTCACTCCGGCCGGTCGCCACGGCGCTGTTCCGCCGGCCGCCTGGCTGTTCGGCGGCCTGCTGGTGTACTTCGCGGCGCAACTGATATTGCGTGTGCTGACCGCCGAAGGGGTCGAGCTCGACGAAGCCGAACAGCTGCTGTGGACGCAGGACCTGCGGCTCGGCTACGGCCCGCAGCCGCCGCTCTACACCTGGGTGCAATGGGTGTTCTTCCAGGCCTTCGGAGCATCGATCTTCGCGCTGGCGCTGATGAAGAACCTGCTGCTGCTGGGCACCTACACCTGCACCTGGCTCGCCGCACGCCGACTGGTCGCCCCGCCCCTCGCGGCGCTGTCGTCGGCATCGATGCTGCTGCTGATGCAGATCGTCTGGGAGTCCCAACGCGACCTGACGCACTCGGTGCTGGTGACCACCTCGGCCGCCGCGACGCTGGCGCTGCTCGTCGAACTGCTGCGGAGACCCCGAACCGGCCTGTACCTGCTGCTCGGCATGACGGTGGCCTGCGGGCTGCTGGCGAAGTACAGCTTCGCACTGTTCATCGCGGCCTTCGGCGGTGCGCTGCTGCTGACGCCGGGGACCCGACGCGTGCTGCTGGACCGCCGCCTGCTGCTGAGCGTGGCCGTCGTGCTGCTGCTGGTCACGCCGCACGCCCTGTGGGTGATCGACCACCTCGGCGAAGCGGTCAGCAGCACCGCCGGCAAACTGTCGGCAGACCGCGCGCGTGGGGCCGGGCAGATCGCCCGCGGGATGCTGAGTCTCGCGGGCATCTGGCCTTCCTTCCTGTCTCCGCTGTGGGTGGTGCTGGCGCTGTTCTTCGGTCGCGGCCTGTCGGCCCAAAGCGAGGGCCGCGACCCGGTGGTCTGCGGGCTGTTCGCGCGCTATCTGCTGCTGCTGGTGGCGCTGCTGGCGGCCACGGTGCTGATCGGCGGCGCCTCGCATTTCAACGACCGCTGGCTGCAGCCGCTGATGTTCTTCGCCCCGCTGATGTTCTTCGTCGGCTGGCCCGGATTGCTGCGACACCCGCGCCTGCACTGGCTGGCCTGGGCCGCCGCGGCGATGGCGCTGCTGACGCTGACGCTGCTGTCCTTGCGCCCCTGGTACGACGGCCGGCGCGGCCACGTCGGCGACCTGAACCTGCCCGTCCAGGGCATCGCACGGGCCGTGCGGGCCGCCGGGATCGAGCCCGCCACGATCGTCTCCAGCAACAAGCACCTCGCCGGTTCGCTGCGGCTCGCGTTTCCTTCGGCACGCATCATTCACTCCAGCGCAAATTCGCCGGTGCTGCCTGCAGGGCCGGTCCTGCTGCTCGGTTCGGCGGCCGGTTTCGACGCTCTGCGCGCTCAGCAACCGGGTTGGACCGACGCGCCGGCGACCACCATCGAGGTGCCCTACGCCCATGCCCGCGCAGACGCGCCGAAGCTGAAATTCACCTTCGCGCAGGCAGGCAGCCCGGCGAATTGACGGCGCCTTCAGCGGCGCTGCGGGTGGTAGCGCGGCCGGAACCAGTCGGTGAATCGCTGGATGCCGTCGGCCAGCGAGGTGGCCGGGCTGAAACCGACCCAGGCGTCCAGCGCCGACGTGTCGGCGTGCGTGGCCAGCACGTCGCCGGGCTGCAGCGGCAGCATCTCGCGAACGGCCGTCACCCCGAGTGCACGTTCCATCGTGTCGATGAACTCGAGAAGCGGCACCGGCGTGCTGTTGCCGATGTTGAACAGCCGCCAGGGCGCGCTGCTGGTCGACGGATCGGGCTGTGCGGCGTCGTACAGCGGGTCGGCTGTCGCCGGCTTGTCGAGCACGCGCAGCACGCCTTCGACGATGTCGTCGATGTAGGTGAAGTCGCGCGTCATGCGGCCTTCGTTGTAGACCTTGATCGGACGCCCGGAGAGCATCGCGTCGGCAAACAGGAAAGGCGCCATGTCCGGCCGGCCCCAGGGCCCGTAGACCGTGAAGAAGCGCAGCCCGGTGGTCGGCAAGCCGTACAGGTGGCTGTAGCTGTGAGCCATCGCCTCGTTGGCTCGCTTGGTCGCCGCATACAGGCTCACCGGATGGTCGACGCTGTCCGCCTCGCTGTACGGCAGCTTCGCGTTGCCGCCGTAGACGCTGGACGAGCTGGCATAGGCCAGATGCTCGACGCCGCCATGGCGGCAGCCCTCCAGCACGTTGGCAAAGCCGACCAGGTTGCTGTCGACGTAGGCCATCGGATTCGTCAGCGAATAGCGCACGCCGGCCTGCGCGCCGAGATGCACGACACGATCGAAGCGTTCTCGCCTGAACAGCGAAGCCATGCCGTCGCGATCGGCCAGGTCCATGCGCTCGAACACGAAATCGGGGGCACCGCTGAGGCGTGCCAGGCGGTCGGTCTTCAGTGTCGGGTCGTAGTAGTCGTTCAGGTTGTCGATGCCGACCACGCGATCGCCCCGAGCCAGCAGGCGCTGCGCGACGAACATCCCGATGAAGCCGGCGACGCCGGTGACGAGGACCTTCATGGGTGCGGCGTGGGCGCCACAATGCGAGCGCGCAGGATGGAGGAATTCATCGTGCCATTGTCCTGTTGTTTGCATGCCTCTTTCCACCCCCCCATCGCTTGCGATCCTGTCCCGGCTGAACCGGCCGCTGGCCGACCTGCCGACGCGCTGTGACGTGATCGTCGTCGGCGCCGGTCCTGCCGGCAGCGCGGCGGCGACCACCCTGGCGCGCGCGGGACTCGACGTGGTGCTGGTCGACCAGCAGGCGTTCCCGCGCGACAAGGTCTGCGGCGACGGGCTGATCCCCGATGCGCACCGCGCGCTGCAACGGCTCGGGCTGCTCGACGCCGTGCTGGCGCGCGCGCAATCGGTGAAGCATGTCGGCGTGATCGGCCCGCGGGGCGGACGCATCGACGTGCCGGGCACGCTGGCCGTGCTGCCACGCCGCGAGCTCGACCTGCTGCTGTGCTCGGCGGCGGCCGAGGCCGGCGCGAGGATGCACGCGCCGGTTCGCTTCGTTGGCGTGATCGAGGAGGATGAGGGCCAGACCACGCGCGTCGTCGGAGTCCGGCTGCGTTCCGGTGACACCACACGCGAACTGCGCGCGGCCTGGGTTCTGATTGCCAGCGGGGCGCCACCGCAGGCGCTGCAGGCGGCCGGCATGTGCGAGCGCCGCACTCCCACCGGGGTCGCCATGCGCGGCTACGTGAAGAACCCGGCGCTGGTCGGGCGCATCACCGAGCTCGAGGTGGTGTGGCACCCGAGGATGAAGCGCGGCTACGGCTGGATATTTCCGTGTCCCGACGGCGTGTTCAACATCGGCGTCGGCGTGACGCACAGTCACAAGGCGGGTCACGGTCCGGGCCAGTCGATGCATGACGTCAACCTGCGCACGATGTTCGACGAGTTCACGCGGGTCCATCCGGCTGCGCGCGATCTGATTGCCGGCGGCACCTGGGTCGGCGAGCTGAAGGGCGCGCCGCTGCGTTGCTCGCTGGCCGGAGCGCGGCTGTCGCGACCCGGCCTGCTGGTGACCGGTGAAGCCGCGGGCAGCACCTATGCGTTCACCGGCGAAGGCATCGGAAAGGCGCTGGAGACCGGCATCGCCGCAGCCGAGACGCTGATCGAAGGGCGGCGCAGCAACTGGCCCGAGGCGCAGGTGCGCGCCACCTATGAAGATCGGGTGCAAGCGCTCAAGCCGCGATACGACATGTACGACAAGGCGGGCATCGTCAACGCCCACCCGTGGCTGGTCGAGCTGGTGGTGTGGAGCGCCCGGCGCAGCCCGGGTCGCCTGCGCCGCATGACGGGCCTGCTCGAGGAGACGCACCTGCCCGGCAGCCTGCTGACCCCGCGGAGCTGGCTGCGCATGCTGTTCGTTCACTCCTGAAGGCAGACCGCATGTGCCAGCTCCTCGGGATGAACGGCAACACGCCGACCGACATCGTCTTCAGTTTCACCGGGTTCTCGACCCGCGCCGAGGAACACCAGGACGGTTTCGGGATCGCCTTCTTCGAGGGTGCCGGCTTGAGGCTGTTCGTCGATGCGCAGAGCGCGCGCCACTCGCCGGTGGCCGATCTGGTGCGGCGCTATCCGATCCACTCGAACAACGTCATCGCGCACATCCGCAAGGCCACGCAGGGCCGCATCGCGCTGGAGAACACGCACCCCTTCGTCCGCGAGTTGTGGGGTCGCTACTGGGCCTTCGCGCACAACGGCAACCTGACCGGTTACGCGCCCCGGCTGCACGCGTCCTTCCACCCGGTGGGCGACACGGACAGCGAACGCGCTTTCTGCTGGCTGATGCAGGAGCTCGCCAAGGCCCACGCCAGCCTGCCGCCCGTGGCCGAGCTGACCGCCACGCTGCGCGAACTGGCACCGCAGGTCGCCGCACACGGCAGCTTCAACTTCATGCTGAGCCACGGCGAGGCGCTCTGGGCGCACTGCTCGACCAGGCTGAGCTACCTGGTCCGGCAGCACCCCTTCCAGGAAGCCCGGCTGCAGGACGAGGACATCAGCGTCGATTTCGCCCGGCTGACCACCCCGTCGGACCGCGTGGCGGTGATCGTCACGGAACCGCTGACCCGCGACGAGGCCTGGGTCGCCTTCGCCCCGGGCGAACTGAAGGTCTTCGTCGCAGGCGAGCCGCTGTGCGCGTGACGAAGAGGCTCCTCGCGCGCCTAAGATCGTCGGAACACTGCAGCCCGGCACCTTCATGACCCTCACGGCCTCCACCCCCGTCCCGCGCTTCGACACCTTCTACCGCCACGACGCACTGACGCAGCTGCTCGCCGACTACGCCGCGGCACACCCGGAGCTGGTGTCGGTGGTCTCGATCGGCAAGAGCCACGAGG
>ENA-UOWO01001986-UOWO01001986.1-activated-sludge-metagenome-genome-assembly--contig:-NODE-1986-length-26148-cov-10.541371_pt1 | contig 26148 bp, 22 predicted proteins | sample MGYA00238148_ERZ761564 | MGnify/ENA primary metagenome ERZ761564 (study PRJEB28885, sample SAMN05720194) | activated sludge metagenome | isolation source: Anaerobic digester | place: USA...
TTACTGCGACACACAGTGCCGCTGATTAAACACGCCTTTTAAAGCCATTTTTAGCAACTTCAATAGAAAAAATCTTTTCCGCTTGAAAAAATTGCCACTTTTTTAACAGTTCAAAACAAAAATCAATCAATAAAACACAAAACTCAGACTGGAGTCAGAAAAAATTTAGAATCGAACGATTTAGGTTAAAATTATCTAAAAAAATGAGATTTTATCAAGAAAATGAATTTAAACTTGAATTGTTTCAAAAATTTTCATATTATTTTCGCGATTTAACGAAACAATTTTAAGAATTGACTTTTTACCATTTTTTTTGGAGGTTTTGTAATGAAAAAATTTTTTGTAATTTTTATGATCTCAGTCATTTCCGTAATCTTTACGACTGGCTGTGATGAAGAAGTTAAGGCAGGCAAAGACGGCAAAAGTATGCTGACACTTTTAAGTGATGAAGAATCCGGAGAAAACTGTGCAAATGGAGGCATCAGGATTGATACCGGTTTTGATTCTGACAGCGATGGTGCACTTAGTGAAGAAGAGATTAACGACACCAAATTTGTTTGTGACGGTACTGCCGGAACTGACGGAACTGAAGGCGTTGACGGTGAAGACGGCGTGAACGGTGAAGATGGAGACAAAGGTGATCAGGGCGATCCGGGTGTAGATGGTGAAGACGGTGTGGATGGTGAAAATGGAGTTTGTGCAGGCAATGTTGCTCCGGTTATCGAATCTATCGTCATTAACGGTGAAACTTACAGCGGCACACCAATCATACTTCTTGATAACAGTGCCGAAGTTGTCGTAACTGTCAGTAAACCTGAAGCTGAACTTATCATAACAGGCGGAAATGCATCTATTGAGCAGACTGCAAACACTTTCAAAATAACTTTGGGAGCAGACGGATCATATCATTTTGGTATTATTGCTTCTGACGGATGTCAGATGGATGTAGAAAATTTTGCTGTGAGAAGCCCCTTAAAATGTGCCGGAGATATTACGATCAACAACGAAACCCAGCTTGATGCAATAAAAGATTGTGAAATGATCGAGGGTTATTTAACAATAACAAATTACACTGCCGACACCTTTGAACTTGAGAATTTGTTATCTGTTCAGGGAGAATTTAGTATTTATGACAATTCCACTCTTACTTCTTTTTCCCTTCCATATTTTAAAGTGTCAGGCGGAGATTTCTGGATAAATTACAATCCTGAACTTCTGAGTGTTGATCTGCCGGAATATACGACTGCAGAAGGTTATTTCTGGGTTTTTGAAAACGATAAAATTGAAAGTGTTTATGCCGACAAACTTGAAAGTGCGGGAGGTTCTTTCGGTATCAGCAACAACCCGATGCTTAAAGAGTTTTCAGCAAAGAATCTGAAATCCACAGAGGCAGGTGTATGGATATATAATAACGGAAAACTTGAATCATTTGAACTTCCGGCACTTAAAAAAGTCGGTTCATATATTTACATTTACCAGAACGATCTTCTTGCTGAATTTAGCTTACCAGCTCTTGAAACTGTTGGTGAAGGATTGCAGATACATGAAAGCCCCGCTCTCACAGCAATTCTTTTCCCGGCACTAAAAAATATAGGTTTCGGGTTCTTGGCAATGACTAATTTTTCAGTTGAAACAATTGACCTCCCTGAGTTAACCAGAGTCGGTGGCGGAGTAAGGATTGAAACTCAGACAAAACTTACCTCTTTTAAAGCAAACAAACTTGAATCAATTGCTCTTGATCAGGGCTGCGGATTTTATTTTTATGACAACCCCCTGGCCACAACTGTTGAGATGAATACATTAAAAGAAGTCGGTGAAGATTTTTATGTTTACAACAACGAGGCCTTAACTTATTTTGAAATGCCGGCACTTGAAACAGTCGAAAATTCAATTTATATTTATGGCAACATACTCCTTGATTCGTTTGACTTTCCGACTCTTACTATTACCGGAGGGCTTTCAGTTTATGGGAATGAAGCTCTTAATAAATTTAAAATGGCTCTTCTTGAAGGAATAAAAGGTGATCTGCTCATAAACAAGAATGTGATACTCACCGGTTTCGATCTTTCAACTCTTGCGGATGTGGGCGGCAATTTCACAATTACTGACAATGTTGAACTTCCGACATTAACTGCACAGGATCTTGCTGATCAGGTAACGATTGGCGGAACCACAACAATTTCCGGGAATAAACCTACCCCTTAACGAACGGCTTTTTAAGCGAATCTATTGATTTTCCGTAACTTTTTTCGAGTGATTCTATCATAGAAATGAGATAATTTATTCTATTGAAGGATTTGTGTGTGAAATATTTGAAAAGTTCCTGTTTTTCTTCGTGTTTCTGTGCAACTGGAACAAACAGGGACAAACGGTAGAGTATTGATGCGGTTTCAACAAAATAGTTGCCGCAGTAGTCAAGAAGGTCTTTGTTTTCATTGACTTTTACAGTTTCAACTGACTTCATAACTTTTTCAACGGTTTCAAGGATATTCCTGCTTATTTCTTGGTCTTTTATGTCATCAGCCGCAAGAAGTTCTTTCACCATATCCCTGAAAAGTCCGCTTGTAATTCTCGGCAGTGCGGCAACGACCTGAAGCTGTGTCGTCCCTTCATAAATATTAGTGATCCTTGCATCTCTGCTGAGCCGCTCAACCTTGAAATCTTTCATGAAACCGCATCCGCCGTGGATCTGAACGGCATCATAAGCAACTTTGTTTGCCATTTCTGTTGCTGTGAACTTTGTAAGCGGAGTAAGAAAATCGGCTTTTGATGTCCATGATTTAAGCTGATCTCTCACACTTTCACCATGTTCCGCCTTCCTTTCATACATATCCATATAATCAACTGATAAAGAAGTATGATAAAGGAGAAGCCGTGTCGTTTCAATTTCTGCTTTCATATCAATAAGCATCTGATATACCGCGGGAAAATGAACGATCGCTTTGCCAAACTGTTCTCTTTCGTTTGCATATTTGACTGCTTCATCATAGGCCGACTGAGCAATTCCCATCGCCTGAGCTGAAACTGCAAGCCGTGCTCCGTTCATTAAGCTCATGACATATTTTATAAGCCCGAACCTTCTTTTGCCGACAAGTTCACACTCTCCCATATTGAACTGTAGCTCGCATGTCGGAGAACCATGAATACCGTGCTTATCCTCGATACGCCTGATTATCATGTTGTCATCGCGATATCTTTCGTAAAGGAACATCGACAGTCCGCGACCGTCCTTAGTCCCTTCTTCGCTTCTTGCAAGAACAAGAGAAACATCACCATTTCCGTTTGTTATGAACCTTTTAACTCCGTCAAGATACCACTTTCCGTCCTTTTCTATCGCTTTAAGTGCTACCGCCTGAAGATCACTTCCTGCATCGGGCTCAGTCAGAGCCATCGAACCGCTTACCTCTCCACTGCAGAACTTCGGCAGAACACGGTTTTTCTGTTCTTCGTTTCCGAATTTGTAAAGTGTAACAGCGATATCCTGCAAACCGACAAGATTCATCAGCGAAGCGTCCGCCTGGGAAACCATTTCAACGATAATGTTATTCACGGTGACAGGCATATTGAGTCCGCCGTATTTTCTTGGCAAAGTTCCACCCATATAGCCGGCTTTGGCAAGAGCATGCATGTTTTCGTATGTTTCAGGAGCCCACTTCACAACTCCGCCGCAGTACGATGCCCCTTTTTCATCAACATGTTCTGCTCTTGGAGCAATGAACTCCTCACAGATTTTACCCGCATTTTCAAGGGCGAGCTGATACCACTCAAGCGCTTCTTCGTAACTTGAAGGAGCGTTATCATCGTCACCAATAAAATTGTTCTCAAGATCGTGTATTATCTCTTTAAGGTCAATATGCGACAAATAGAACCTCTTGTTTTCATTGTAGAATCCAGACATCTATTCCTCCCTCAAATATTTTATCATAACAGGGATTATCTCTTTCAGATCTCCGACTATACCCATGTGGGCGATGTTGAATATCGGAGCGTTCGGATCGGAATTTATGGCGATTATCTTCTTTGACTCCTCCATCCCTGCACGATGCTGAATGGAACCCGAAATTCCGCATGCGATATAAAGTTTAGGCCGAACAACTGAACCGGTCTGACCGATCTGCCTTTCCTTTTCGGCAAAACCGAAATCAACAGCCGCTCTGCTCGCTCCCACCTCAGCGTTAAGAACCGCCGCAAGCTGTTCAAGAAGCCGGAAATTCTCCCTGCATCCGACACCTGCACCACCTGCAACGATGATATTGGCTTCACCGAAATTGACTTTGGAAACCTTCGGAATTATCTCAAGAAATTCATTTTTTATCCACTCCATTTTAAATTCGGTACTAAACTCCTGAAGCTTTGCCGGCTTATTAACCTTTTCTTCCGGAAGAAGCATTACCCCTTCTCTTACAGTTGCCATCATCGGCCTGTTGTACGGAGTGATGATGGTTGCAAGAATGTTGCCGCCGAAAGCAGGTCTCACCTGATAAAGGATCTTTCCGCTTTCCTTATATTCATCAATGTAAAGCTGTGTGCAGTCAGCAGTAAGTCCTGTCCTTAGAGTCGAAGCAATCAGAGGGGCGACATCACGACCAGTGTGAGTCGCACCGAAAAGAACCATATCGGCATTTTCACTTTTCACCATCTCTGTCAGAATATTTTTCATCGCAATGGACTGTAGATTTTTCAGTTGCGGATGGTTGAAATAAAGGATTCTGTCCATTCCGTACTTAAAAAGCTCAGCATGGTCCTGCGGAAGCTTGTCACCTGCAAATATCCCGACGACCTCTCCGTTAAGCGGCTTGACAAGGGAGTGTGCTTTCCATGTAAGTTCTGCAGTGACATTTCTGAGCACATCAGTATGTGTGTTTTTTTCAATAAATACAAGTACTTTCATCATTCCACCTCAACATAGTCTTTCATGATGTCACGGATCAGCGACTTTATCCCCTCATTTTCATTGCCGTATATCTTGAGATCTCCGCCGGTAAGGGTGATGCTCTTTATGTTATGAACCTTTGTGGGACTTCCTTTAAGACCGCACTTTTCACTTTCGAGTTTTAGATCTTCATTTGTAAGAAGCGGAATCACCTTACCTGCCTTTTCCATCTTTTCCAGTTTGTCGGCAGGAATTGCGGAAGCGATGTCGCTTTTAAGATATTTAAGCATTTTTGCAGCATTGGGATATCTTGGAGTGTTCACAGCGGAAGTTACTGTCATCAGAAGAGGAAACTGTGCTTGCACTATCTCGGTCTGATATTCACCATCCCTTTCAACAATTGCGTAACTATTTGTAATCTCTCTTATTCCTGAAACGTAAGTAATCTGGTTCATATCAAGCTTTGCCGCAACCTGAGGCCCTACCTGAGCAGTATCACCGTCTATCGCCTGACGACCTGCAAGAACTATGTCTGCTCCGCCAAGCATTTTTATTGCCTCGCTCAAGACATAAGAAGTTGCAAGAGTATCAGCACCGGCATACGCTCTGTCAGAAATGAGATAAACCTTATCGGCACCCATGAAAAGCGAGTGTTTCAGAACATCAACCGCCTTAGCCGGACCCATCGATACAACAGTCACCTCACAGTCACCGAGCTTATCCTTTATCGAAAGCGCAAGTTCAAGCGCATTAAGATCTTCGGGATTGAAAACTGCGGGAAGAACGGCTCTGTTTACCGTTCCGTCATCTTTCATTGCATTGCCCGTAATGTTCGCAGTATCAGGCACCTGCTTAACTAACACCTTGATTTTCAACATGTTTTTCACCTCCAGACAAAAATCAAACTGACATGTCAGTCTAGTAATATCAGAAAGTGTTTTTTAAGTCAATTTTTAAGTAATCTTGATTTATGAAACATTGGAATAATAATTTACTGTAATTATCTCGTGGGGGTTACTGTGTCTGTATTAAAAAACAACAGTTCAAAATATCTTGCCGCATATCTGTTTTTTCTTTGCGTTACCACAGGAAGATTCTTTTTTGAGGCTCACTACGCTCACTTTGTCGATACTAAGAATCTCATTTTTCATCACCACTACTGGTTTCTGTTTGTTTTTCTCCTTTTTCTTATTAATTTTAAATTTTTTCTAGGCATGCACCCTTCCAGATCATGGTGGATCGCATTTTTAAGTCCTGTGATATTTATTCCTCTGATCTATAACATGATCTTCAGGGGAGGAAATCTCGTAAAGTTCAACTATCTAAGTGCGAAAGATCCTGATTATTTGCTAAATATTTTTACCTTCATGCTTTTTTCAGAAAAGAACAGACCGGTTGGAATTGAACTTATTATCGTCACTTTCTCAATATTTCTTTTTTCATACTTCATTTCAAAAAAACCTGTCAGGAGTGCAATTTGTGCCGTTTCGTGCTATCTCTCGCTCATGATCTTTGCAGGCACCGTCATTATCGCTCCCCACAAACCCGATTTCACACTGTTTTTTATTAATAGTTCGTTCAAACTTCAGAACTTCATGTCTTTTGTATATTTTTCAGCATCAGTCACTGCCGCTGTGGTACTGTTTTTTAATGAAATAGTTGTTTTTTTTAAGGATCAAAGACGGCTTATCTGTTTTGCTGTAATATTCACATGTTTTTTCATATGTTCTCAATTTGCACTCATCAATCCTTCTTCAGCCGACCGTTTCTTAATGATCCCGCATTCTTTTCTTTTCTCGTTATCCATTACAGTTCTGATTTTTATCAACAAGGACTTTCCTCTCAAAATACTGCTGTTTTTTATATCCATTATTTCTTCAGGGATACTTTTCCAACTTTTCTCAACTTTGTGGATTCAGAAAACTCCTGAAGAAACCCAAGGCATGAACTTTAATGACAGAATAGAACATAAAATCGAAGAAGGAATTGACATTCTTTTATCAAGACAGGAGCAAAATGGCGAGTTCACATCTGTTTCCTGTAAATCTCCGGATAGAAAACAATGCTCTGTCCATAAGGGTTCCGTGTTCATTTCTACTTTTATTCTATACTCGCTCAATTTTGTAAAAAGCAACTCAAAAGCTCAGGCGATCGTTAAAAAAGGGGCGAATTTTGTCCAGTCCAAAATGGAAGATGGTGATCTTTGGAGATTTTGGGGAAACAGAATAGATTACGACCTTGATGACACTTCATGCTCTTCATTTATACTTGAGCTCAGTGACAAAAGTCTTTTAAACAAGGACAAAATATACTCTAACATGGACCAGAAAGGACTTTTTAAAACATGGATCCGTGAAAGTGGAAAAAATGATGTAGACGGTGTTGTAAATGCAAATGTACTGTTGTATCTTGGAGAGAACAGAAAGACAATTCCGGCATGCAGCGCTTTAGTTGATGCGGTAATTGAAAACAATGAATTTTCCTTGAATTATTACTACCCAGATATCGCTTTTTTTTATTACACTCTGTCCAGAGCGTATTTTGAAAAACAGATGAAATGCATTGAAAAGGGAATCCCTGTTATTGTCACAAAAGTTGAAAATATGCTGAATGAAAGCATATCTGATAATGATGTAATGAGAACTGCTGTGCTTCTGAACACTCTTTTAAATTTTAAGGAATATTCTAACCTGATGGATGTTTCTGCAAAAAAACTGCTTGAGACAAATCTTCATGAAATATCTCTTGCAAAAAAACCTTTTTTTGTCGCTGGTGAACCTCCTGATGAACCTTCATTCTTTTATTTTTCAAATGAGACTGTAATTGCATCATTAATTGAGTTTTTTAAAAGATATAAAGATCTGAAAAGAAATTGAGAAGACAGTTACTGTTTACAGTCCCTTTCGTCACACGCATTGTCACCGCTTATATCTTCGCTTGCGACATCACATGTTCCGTTCTTGTTGAGGTCCCAGCACGCGAATGTAACGGCTCCGCCGCTTGGCTCAGCATTCCACCTGAAGTTGTCGATCAGAACAAGAGAATCAAGTGCCATATCAGATGTATCCCATATTACAAATCGTAGCGTTATGGTTTCACCCGGTTTTACAGGAGCCGTGGTCGTAAGCCATTTTGTTGCACCGGAATTATACTTCTCCTCTTCACAGTTGCCCCATATATCTTCTTCGACACAGACTTTCAAATTATATCCGGTACCTGCAAGAGGACCTGTTCCGTCAGGACAGGTGTATCCCGATTTTGCATCACAGACCGTAAAGAACTGGTTTGAGTTGACACTTATATAGTTGCCTGAAGAATCAAAACTTATATTCTTATCAGCGGGAATCGGTTTATCTCCCGGATTTACAGGAGTCCATGTCGTGTCAAGCATGGTGATGAAGAAATCGTTGTATTCTGTACATGTAAATGCCCAGTATTCCTGAGAAAAGAATCTGAAGTCAAAAGAAAAACTGTTTGCATTTGTGGGAACTTTGAGTTGAACCTTAAGCATTACTGAATCGTTAGCTCCGCTTCCTGCAGGACAACCGGTTTTTGTTACAGGAAGCGATCCGCCATGGGCTGAAACAAAATCTGACGGCGGATTTCCATTGGCATATTCATATGTATAAGTCGTTGTAGCATCAGCATCGCCTGCGTCCCTTGCTCTTCCTGATGAAAGAACCGCAAAATTACTGCCGAATATCGGGTTATTGGTTGTGCTTGTACCGAAACGGGTCATTACGCCGACCTGTCTATAATTTACATCACCAGTCCCGCTTGCTCTGGTTATCGAAGGAGTTCCGACAATACCCCAGTTGTTCTTTGCCGGATCGTGTATCTGGCAGATATCCATCGCTTTAAGAAGGTCCATTGCGATAACAGTATTATTAAGTTTTTCACCTGTCAGACAACCTGTTCTTGCTTCATCAACACTTCCATTACAATCATTATCAACACTGTCTCCGATAAATTCAACAGCACCGGGATTGACAATTCCGGGATTTAAGCACTGCGATTCGTTGTCACAACAGTCACCCTGACACATTGTCCATGCATCACCATCTTCATTGGGATCACCTGTTCCGCCTGCTGTCATTTGAGTTCCGTCACAGTTTTCATCATGTCCGCTGTCACAAAGCTCTGCACCGGGAAGCACCTGATTTAAACATGAACTGTAGCTTCTTCCATCGGCAGAACATGTCATTTCACCCGGCTTGCAGTCACCGACATTTTCAGTTCCGAAAGGACCTTCATAACAAGCTTCTATTGCGTTCGGGACACAAATACATCCTTCATTTTCCGCACCGCTGCAGTTGTCATCAAGTGAGTTGTAGCAGATCTCTCCCGCCGGATCCGGCAGCACTTCATTCAGGCATTCACCAAATGAAACTCCATCTTCCAGACATTCTGCTTCACCATCTTTGCATATTCCCTTATTTCTTGTATCGGAACTTCCGGTATAACACGGATATTTCGTTCCGGGAGTACAGCCCGAATCACCAGTGTTTCCGGTATCACCAGTGTTTCCGGTATCTCCTGTGTCACCGGTATTGCCTGTGTCACCAGTGTTTCCGGTATTCCCTGTGTTTCCCGTGTTTCCTGTGTCACCAGTGTTTCCGGTATTCCCAGTGTTTCCGGTATCACCAGTGTTTCCGGTGTTTCCAGTATCTCCTGTGTTGCCCGTATCGCCGGTATCTCCTGTATTTCCTGTATTACCGCTGTCTCCTGTATTTCCTGCATCCGGAAGTCCTGAATCATCAATGCCGGCTGAATCATTGTCCGTATTTATGTTCCCGTTGTCATCAGGGTATATTTGTGTCTTTTTATCTGAAGTACAGGAAAAAACTGACAACATCAACAACATAACACTGCAAATTAACATCGCTTTTTGTAAATTAAACATCACTCATCCTCCCGATAAGAAACATAATGAAATAATTTTAGGTCTTTTAAGAAAAATGTCAATCATTATCCTTTTTATTTACTTTTTTACCTAAAATCTGTATAAATCTGTGTTTACCATCATTGGAGGAATAAAATGAAAAGTCTTTTTACCGTTGCGACAATTATCGCACTTGTTTTTTTCTTCGGCTGTTCAGAAAAGAAGAAATCTGAAGCTGATATTGACGGACAGTCGAACGCTGATTCAGATTTGGAGGAAGACACCGACGAAGTTGAAAAAACAGATGTCGAACCGGATGGACCGGAAATAATCACTGAAAACGAAAATGAACAAACGGATGCAGAACCTGATGAGGAAGTAAAAGACACCGAAACAACCGATGATATTGTGACAGATAGCGAGCCCGACGAAGAAAACGATGAGGATGTCGTTGAGCCCCTTCCTTCTGTCATATATGTCAATGAATCTGCAGAAGGTGCAGAAGACGGAACAAGCTGGGAGAATGCTTTCATGGACCTTCAATCGGCAATCGATGCGGCTGTTGAAGGTGATCAGATATGGGTTGCCGCCGGCAAATACAAACCCACTTCAGTTCACGGAATTATCACAATGGAAGATGTTTATGACATCGATGAATTCAACAGATATCTGCACTTCAGGATGAAAAACGGCGTTGAGATCTACGGCGGTTTTGCCGGAACAGAAACGGAACTTTCCCAAAGAGATTTTCAAGCGCAGGAAACAATTTTAAGCTGTGATCTTGGTGAAATTGATGAACAGTATGACAACTGTTTTCATATTTTCTATCATCCTGCCGGACTTGATCTTGATGAAACTGCCGTTCTTGACGGTTTTCTGATGGAGGGAGGAGTTGCTGATGAAACTGAGCCGCATGATGCAGGAAGTGTGATGTATAACGACGGAAGCAGTCCCGCAGTGAAAAACGGATGGATCTACTGGAATTACTCATATAAAGGGGCTGTTTTCTATAACAAGGACAGCTCAATGAAAGTAATGGACACTCAGTTTGTCAACAATGAGGCACCTTATTCAAAAGGCGGTGTTTTTTATAATGAAAACAGCAGCATCGAAATATCGGGCTGTGACTTTGCAAACAGCTGGGCGGAAGGAGACAATGAATCAAACGGCGGTGCAATTTACAGCACAGGCGGAAAAACAGTTATTGCAGACACAATTTTCAGAAGTAATGAGGCAAATCTCGGCGGAGCAATTTTCATAGAATCGGGCGATCTTGAGGTTTCCGGATGCACTTTTGATGAAAACCAGGGTGAATTCGGAGGTGCGATATATCTCAACGATTCAGACAGTTCAGTTATCAAAGACACCATTTTTCAATACAATGTCACTTATGATTACGGTGACACAGATGGAAAAGGCGGCGCAATAAGAATTTCCAGCTCAAATCTGAAAATTATAAACTCCACTTTTTTCAAACAGATATCGGGTATCGGCGGAGCTGTTTTCTCTTCTGCACCTGATAGCGAAACATCAACTCTAACCATCATTAATTCCGGCTTTTCCATAAACAAGATGATCAATTGGGGCGGAGCGATCTATCTTGATAAAACTGTTGCAGAAATAATAAATTCGGTCTTTTTCAAGAATTACTACGGATACACTTCTCAGGGAACAATCGGCGGAGCGATCTACAGAACAGACAGCGGTTCGCTTAATATTGTAAATTCCATTTTCAAATCAAACACAGCGGGAACAGGCAAACATATTCATGATGCGGCAGGAAATGCAACTGTCACATACTCCTGCATTGTTGACACAACTGTTTATCCGGGCACAGGTAACATAAACGATGAACCGATGCTCACCGAACCGGAATGGGCGCCACTTGATTTTACTCTAAAACCCGAATCACCCTGCATTGATACTGGCTCAAATACCCCTTTTGATGCTGGAAATATCGCTGAAGGAATCACAAAAGACATGTCTGGCAACGACCGGATAATAAAAGGAAAAGAAACTTCACCTTCAGCAATAGTTGACATGGGTGCAGTTGAATTCAAACCGGCTCCGTAAAGAAAATAACGATGCCTACAAAAATTATCAGGAACAGTTACTGGGTGATGCCTGGCGAAATTCTTGCGGGTCCGTTTCCAGGAAGTGATGAAGATTTTTCATACAAACTGCGGCTTCGAGCTTTATTTGATGCAGGAATGAGAGCGTTCATAAACCTTCAGACAGAGGGTGAAATGGCTTCAAGCAGTCGCAATTATGACGAAGATTACGGAAAAATATTCAGACATTTTTTACTTCAGAACAATGAAAAAGAGATAGATGGCGGTTTTATCCGGAGATTTTCAATTCCTGACAGAGAGATCCCCTCAATTGAACTGATGATAAATATTATTAATGAAATTGACATGTTACGATCAAGAAACATTCCCATTTACATTCACTGCTGGGGAGGCATTGGAAGAACAGGAACAGTTGTCGGATGCTGGCTAATGAGACATGGATTTGCAGAAAGAAGAAATGTCATCGATGAAATATTCAATTTAAGGAAACTGTATGTCGAAACTTCCTGCCTTGTTTACCGTTCACCAGAAACGGAGCAGCAGGAGCAGTTCATCCTGAATTGGAAAAAAGGTCAATGAATTGAGCAGGATATATATCTCTCCAGACAAACCTTTAAGACCAAAAATTATTCCTGTCATGGATGTTTACGACATTCCTCATCTGACCGATGAAGAGTCGGCAAGGTACAGAGAACTTAAGACCATTGTAAAAAACATCAAAGCTCATGAAAACAGTACAAATCCGGAAATTACAGGCAATATCGAAAATTTTTACAGAACTCAGCTTAATCCGATGCAGTGTGAAGCGGTTTTTCAACTTGTTGGGGCAATACTCGTCATTGCAGGGGCAGGAAGCGGAAAAACAAGGACGATCGTCCACCGGGTTGCCTATATGCTGCAAAAAGGGATCGAGCCACAGTCAATTCTGCTACTTACATTTACCCGTCGTGCATCGGGAGAGATGATAAAAAGGGTTAATGAACTCACAAACGGTGAAACTGCCGACAAGATCACAGCGGGAACTTTCCACAGTTTTGCCAATATGATGCTTCGAAGATACGGCCGATATGCCGGAATAGAACCGGGGTTCACAATCTGTGACACTGTTGATTCGGCAGATATCATTGATCTTATTAAAAATGATCTCGATATAAAAAAAAGATCCCGTCCATTCCCTAAAAAAGCAACTGTTTTTGAAATTATCAGCCGATGCCGCAATCATAACCGTCCAATCGGTGAGATTCTTGACTCTCAATATCCGAAATATCTTGAATTTGCTGAAGATATTGTAAAAATTGCCGCAAAATATTCTGAATATAAAAGAGCAAAAAACGTGCTGGATTACGATGATCTTCTTGAACGGTTTCTTGAGTTGCTGATCACGAATTCTGAGGTAAGAGAAAGGATTCAGTCAAAATACCGTTTTGTGATGGTTGACGAATATCAGGACACCAACACTTTCCAGGGTCAAATCGCCGATATCATTGCAAAAGAGCATGGAAATATTCTTGTTGTGGGTGATGATCTTCAGAGCATTTACGCTTTCAGAGGAGCAAATTTTGAGAACATTCTGCGGTTTCCTCAGAACTGGCCGCAGTGTCGGGTCATAAAACTTGAGCAGAATTACCGCTCGATCAGAGAACTGCTCGATTTCACTAATAATATCGTTGAAAACTGCTATGCCGCATATAACAAGGTTCTTTTTTCAGAAATGTCGGGGGCGGTCAAACCATTTGTAAAAAGGGCGATTGACGCTGAATCTGAAGCGGTTTTTGTTGCTGAAAAGATCGAAAAAGCACTCGAAAATATAGAGCCGGATGAGATCGCAGTTCTATACCGCTCCGGCTTTCACGGCAATTTCATTCAGGCGGAACTTTTAAAAAGAGGAATAGATTTCGCAGTTTACGGCGGAATAAAGTTCATTGAAAGGCGCCATGTCAAAGATGTTTTAAGTTATGCAAAAATGATTGAAAATCCGAAAGACGCTGTGGCGTTAAACAGAATTTTAAAACTCATTCCGGGGATTGGCTCAGGGACTGCCGCCCGTATTGTCGAGTCCGTTGTTGAAAATGGTTTCATTGAAGCTGAAACCCACAAAAAGAAAAAATATTACGAAGAGATAAAGAAGCTGTTTTCTCTTATCAGCTCAATAACTGAGGAAAAACCTGATGTGCTTAAAACTGTCAGAATTATTACTGATTTTTATGCACCGATCCTTAAAACGATAGAAAGTGACTTTGAAGAACGGCTTAGAGACATTGATGTTCTTATCCAGATCGCAAAAAATTACAGATCGCTTGAAAAATTCCTCACCGATTTTGCACTTGACCCGCCGTCAACTCAGATCAATATGCTTGCAACACCAGTTGATGCAGCTCAAATCAGCAAAAAAGTCATCCTCTCAACAGTTCACAGCGCAAAAGGGCTTGAATGGAACACAGTTTTTGTCGTTCATCTCCTTGACGGATGCTTCCCGTCAGAAAGATCCATGAAAAGAATTGATGACCTTGAAGAAGAACGACGGCTTTTTTATGTCGCCTGCTCCAGAGCAAAGGAAAATCTCTACCTCACCTTCCCCTCCTCTCTTTCATTTTACGGAGGAAATTTATCTCTTCCCAGCAGATTTATCGCCGAAATTGATGAAAAATTTTATGAGATTCTGAGATAATATTACAATAAATATAAGAAAACAGCAATCCGATTCTGATTTATTTCACAACAACATCATCAATATAGATTCCTTCAAGATTGTCCATACATTAGAATTTTGGAAAAAACTTGATGACCAATAAGGTCCGATATCTTTAAAAGACGAGTAAATTCCTAAGCTAGATTCTTCACAACCCGAACATGTGTTATTTAAGCAACTCTCGCTCAAAGAGCACTCATCTTTAATTCCACACTCGCCCTTTGTTTCGGTCGGAGCACAATTTACAACTAGTTCCCTAAGTTCGCTAATACTTGGAATTCGGCCACCCAAACCGTTGCAATAATCATAAGCATCTGATAAATTGAGTTTTGTGTTTGATCTTTCTGACCACTCTATATCATTATCATTATCCCCACAACTATATAATGTTGTAATTGCGAGTATTAAAAAAAGTAATTTAATCATGATAAACTCCCTAGCTCAAAGACAGTTTTAAAAATATTCATCAATTCAAAGCTTTTTAATTTGTTCACTGGACATTTCCTCAATATTGAAATCTATTTCGGGTGAAACAGTGCATATTTTCTTTCCTGTCTTGTCATAAAACTCGAATATAAACCTCATGACTCCGCTTTTTTTAAATATGAACGCTGGATGTAACAGAGTCATTCTGATTATTTTACTGTCTTTGCTAATGTTTATATCTCCTTTTAATATCTCGCTTTCATCATTGCTTTCAATTCTTTTAAACACAAATGATGCCGGCAGTTTCTTATCGATTTCTACTTCTACATAAAAACCGATTTTTATTGCTTTCGGCCAGTTGTTTTTCTGTTCCATGCCGGAAGGAAATATTATCCTGTCTTTATAAACCCCTATCAAGGAGTGTTTTCCGCCAATTTCGCTGCGAATATCGTCACATATTATAAATGTTCTTATTTTCACTTTTAAAACCCCATTTTTACTGTATTTCTATTAACGGATCAGAACCATAACCGCAAACAACTGATATATCTGACTTATTACTTTTTTTACCCATTAAAAGACAAGTGTCTTCAGTTACAGCTGTCAGCAATTTATCATAGTTGGAAAAATATACAAAAAATTCTTCAATAAATATTCTCGTCGCAACAGTCTCATCATATTTACTGTCCGCAACATCTAAAAGCCACGGAAACAACTTAATAAGTTTCAACAAAGCCACACTCGATGAAGAAGGTTTGGTCGCCCCTATCTTCCATTTTGTCAATGTCCTTTGAGATAATCCAAGAGCTTTTTCAACAGCCGCAAGCTTAAACCCACTATTTGTGAGAAAATCAATAATATTTTTAACGGATTTATCATTCAGAAAACTAATTGCATTGCTTATAATTCGGTCATTCTCATTAAAGAAATCGCCTACCGTTCCGCAAATTTTGCAGGAATAAACATTAACATTAATTTCTCTTTCTCCACCAAAAGGGTCAGTAATTTTTCTTTTTTTAATATTTAAATAAATCTCATTTGACCCACAAACAGGACATTTTTTCTCAGTCATTTTGTTTTTTCCTTTTTTCTAATATCTTTATAATGTTATCAGCCATAATAGAAAATCTTGTTTTTGACAGATGGAATGATTTCACAACCCACTTTCCATTAAAATAAAAGAACGCCAGACAACCGGTTTTTCCTAAAATTCTAAACTCATATTCATCAATGAAAATATCCGGCAGATGCCAGTGTTTTGGAGAACTGAAATGGGTTATATTTTCAAAACCATCGTTAAATATAAAGCTCATAAGTTCCTTTTTCGTGTAAAGACTGAAAAATTCACCTGCATCATTTTGTGCCGTGTCAAAAACAACCACATCAACTCCTTTTTTTCTTCCGCAAGCTTTTCTAAAATCTTCATAATTATACTTAGGCAACAAAAAAGCCTCTTTAAAACAATTTATTACAAAAAAGTTTTTTGTCAAATTTCGATCCTTAAAGGATCACTAACTTCACGATGAAACGCTATCATATTTCTAACAACAAGTCAACAAAACAAATTATTAAAAACAATTTTAACATGTAGTGATTAAAGAGATCTTTGATTCCTTTGAATTCACAGGGTATAGATTGATGAGATTAAGAGCAGAATCTTCACGATTAGAGGAATGCAGGTGATGCTGGACAGTGATCTTGCTGAACTGTATGGTGTTGAAACCAAAGCATTGAACCAGACGGTTAAAAGAATGCGACATTTCATTTCAGAGAATCTAAAAGTTTCTCAAAAATTTGAGATTATTGAGAAAAAACAAATTGAATATCAGTTGGAATCTGATAAAAAGTTTGACATGCTTTTCAAAGCCCTTGAAAACAATGAACTCCATCCAAAACAGGGAATTCTTTTTGAAGGTCAGGCTTTTGAAGCACACAAATTCGTTTCAGATATCGTAAGGTTCGGTTTCTCGAAAATGGACATCGAAGTGACAAAAATGCTTGCCAGGATATAACCAAATCACCCCCGCAGATAATGAGAAATTTTATGAAATTCTGCGGTGATAAGCCGTATAGGTAGGAATCTTTGATTATTGTGGAAATCCGGGAAGTTCCTCGATCTTGGGCAGAAGGATTATTTCGACTCTTCTGTTCTTTGCTTTGTTTTCTGGTGTATCGTTTTCAGCGATAGCATCAAATTCGGCCTGTCCTGCCGCAGTGAGCATTTCGGGCTTTACTCCGCTTTCGACCATGAGCCGTGCAACTTCTATCGCCCTTTGAGATGAAAGTTCCCAGTTTGACGGAAATCTTTTGGTTTTTATCGGAGTTGAATCGCTGTGTCCTACAATAAGGAACGATCTGTCTTCAAGTGTTTTAAGTGTTTCCGAGAGTTCAGCAATTGCAAGCTTTCCTTCATCTGTAAGTGTGGTTTTACCTGACGGGAAAAGTATGTCACTGCTTAATGAAACAATCATCCGTCCTTTTCTTATGGTCACTGAAAGCTTTCCGGCATCTATCATTGATTTAAGCTTACTCATAAGTTTCTGAAACTCGGCGTTTCTCTTTTCAGCCGCTTCTTTCATCTTTCTTACCTGCTCAAGTTCGCCTTTGAGATTATCCTGCTCTTTCAGCAATCTGTCTCTTTCAGCAAGCATTTTTTCTCTCTGCTCGTCCATTTCCCCTTTTTTTGCTTCAAGGTCTTCAAGTGATGCCCCTTTTTCCTTTAACTGGAACATAAGAGTTTCCACCATATTTGCTGAATCAATGTTCCTCTGTTTGAGGTCAGCAATTTCACGATTCAGCCCCATTTTTTCATTTATCACTTCAAGAAGATCTTTTTTAAGTCCCTCATTTTCTTTTTTCAGAGTTTCTATCTCTTTTTTCAACTTTTCGTTGACTTGCTGTTCATCCTTGTGGTTCTTCTGAGCAGATGCAAGATCGTTCAATGCCTTCTGATGAACCTCCTTGTTAATTCCGCATGAAGAGAAAAGAACAAGAACTGCAGTTAAAATAGCGGTTTTCACAAATTGTTTCACTGGTCACCTCCGATTTTTTTTAAATAATCAATTCCGGTTATTTTTAAAGCCACCGGAACATAGCTTTTTATTTTTGCGGCAAGAAGATATTCAATCAGAAAGAAAGGGATGAATGAATGAAGAAGCATAAAGAGAGAGAGGATCAGGAGCAGCCCGGGACGACCTCTTACCGAAAATTTTCTGTCAACGAAAAGACCACATCTATGACCGGCAAAAGCAACAACAGTGGAACCGGCAATATAAGGAAAAATAAACCACTGAAGGAACGAAACAAGAATATAGCAGGTGAAAAAAAGCTTGAATGTCATCTCAATCCCTGCAGAACCGAGCATAACTCCAATAAGAGAAAGAACAAAGCTCAGAATATATGCCAGAGCCGTCTCACCGAAAAAGCAGCTCAACTTTACTTTTCCTTCGACATCTTTCCACTGTGCATCATCAATTATGAATATCCCGCTCTCCTTGGAAATTTCAGACATGTTAATGAGTGTTGTGTTCATGTCAAGCGTGGTATGAATGCTGTTGTCGGTATAAAAAACCCTTTCTATTGTATTAACAGCTTCTTCAAGAAATCTAGTTGAACTTTCAGGAAGTTTCGTGAAAACACTTTTCTTCTTTACAGGGATACCCCTTCCGCATCCTGCACAGAAAAAATAGTTGTTGTTTTCAAAACCGCAATGGGGACAACTGATCATTTCCTGTCCTTTTTCTTTTCACTGCCTGTTACATTTACAGATTCATGCTTTAAGGCCTTCCTGATGAAATCTTTTCCTTTTTCGACATTCATCTCTGTTTCAACTGCCAGAAACCACAGATCTATTGAAATATCCTTACCTTTTATATACCTTCCATCAAATTTAAGTTCTTTATCCTTTTCTATCTGCTTTTCAAAGTCTTTAATGACATTTTTCAGGAAAAGGGCCTCTTTGATCTGGGCAGAAATAATATTTTCAAAAAGCTCCCCGGTATAGACAAGTTCATAGGCAACATTCGGAATCCTCACAAGAAAAAGGAGATTGCTGTCATCGAATTTAGTCCGGTAATATTTCTCCGAACTGTTATAAACCGTTGTAAATTCCTTAATGTTCCTGAGAGCATTGTAAACACTGTTGGTAAGAGCGTTCATATTGACAAAGAACGTAAGGTCCAGTGAAAGATCGAACTTGTCAGCTCCTATTACCATTGAGTCAATAAGCCGCTTTTTGAAAGGAAGTTTCATCAGCATCAGTTCGCGGTAATCAAGGTTCATGAACTGGGCACTTCTTGGAGCTTCCATCTTGTTTGACTGGAGTATGGCGATAAGGTCCTCACCGAGTCGCTCTTCACCGTTGTCATCTGCGTAGGCAAAATTGGGAACGACCTGTGCAAAGAGAATGTCATTAACTTTTTCAAGAACGACCTTGCCTTTCGTTATCGCCTCTCCTACAATGATGTTTATCCTTTTTTCCATCACATTCCCTGAAGAACTTTTCACAAGCTCTTCATAATTTTCAGGCAGTGTGACTACAGGCGGAACCGGCATTTTTTCCATCTGTTCCTTTATTTCCTGAAGCTCTTTCTCTGTCTGCGCTGAAAGGTTCAGAAAAACTGCCGCCACAACAAAGATCAGTGATATTTTAAGAAAATTCAATGACTTACCTCATCTTCAGAGTTTATCAAGTATGTTTTTGAACGATTGCTGAATACCGTTATTTATTGAATCCTGCTTGCTGAACGCTCCCCCTTTTGTTTCGAGATTCCATCTGTCTAAAACCTTTCCCTCGATCAAAGAGACCAGCTCAACAACAGTCTTAACTTCGGTATAGAATTCACCGCTGTATTCTTCGGTTTTTCCTATATCGCACTTCACAACAAGAAGAAAAGCCACTTCTACCTTGCCGGAAACATCTTTAACATCATAGTCAGGAGTAAGCGGAACCGGCTGCTGGTTAAATTTTATTTTTCTTTTTTTTGCCAGAACATTCAGCAGGTCCTTCGTTTTTACAACAGCTTCTTCATGATTTGAAATAACTGACCAGGCACCGGCACCTTCAACTTCGATCCTTATTCTTGCAATTTCATTATCAGGAACGGCAAGAAGGACATACGCATCAAACTCCTTTGAACTCCGCTGCCACTGCTCGGTATAAGTGGCTTCGAGGTTATAGTTTTTCACCTTTATCTGATGTCCGGTGATCCTGCTTTCAAGCCCTATCTGATATGAATACTGACCATCCGTTTCCTGCTCGGAAGAGATAAAGTCGCTTTTTACCGACACACCGAAATGGTTGGACATTTTTGTAAAAGCATCGTTGGTTGCAATTGAAATTGCATCCGTTTCGTTTCTCACTCCGGAAGCTCTGCCGACAAACATCGTGTTTCCGCCGCTTTTTACGGTTCCTGCAGAACTTACCCACTGAGGTCTTGAAGCAGCTGAACTTCTAAGCATTACATCATTTCCTGATGAAGTGCTCTGTGCAGAACCGCAACCAGCCATAATTAATAGAATAACAAGACAGCTAAATCTTTGAATACTGTTCATTTTGTCCTCAAAAAACAGTTAGTGGGAGATAATATCAGATTACTTTGCGGAATTCAAGAAACCGTATGCCGTTAATTAAGGACACAAATATCTTAATTGTTGACGCAATCTTCAGAAAATGGTAATATCCGCAAGTTTTTTCTTAATTCCGGAGGGATCATGATCAATTATGGTGAAATGCTGTTAAAAAATGAGTCGTTTTCCGAGATCGTCATTGGAAATACTGCCATTGTAAGGGCAATGATAGAATCTGGCGTCCGCGTTGTGACAAGTTATCCGGGGAGTCCTACTCCTGAGATCGCGGTTGCCATTGCGACAATTCCGCATGAATTGAGACCTTTTTATTTTGAATTTTCAACCAACGAAAAGGTTGCGACCGAAGTTGCATACGGAGCCAGTGTAAACGGGCACTTAAGCTGTGTTTTCTTTAAAAGCGTCGGACTTAATGTTGCCGCTGACACATTTGTACAGCTTGGGCACATGAACCTGACCGGCGGAATGGTCGTTGTTCTCGGTGATGATCCGGGAGCGCATTCTTCACAGAACGAACAGGACAACAGACATATTGCAAAACTTTCTTACACTCCTGTCCTTGAACCGTCATCTCCGAAAGAAGTTTATGAATATTTCAAGGCGGCGGCGGCATTATCGGTTGAAAAGAAAATGCCTGTGATATTGCGGCTCACAACTCATACCTGTCATCAGAAGGAGCTTGTTGATTTTGCCGGATGGGAACCGCAACCGTTTGATAAAACGCCGAGATTTGACAGACTTAACGGCCCATACATTCCGATCACTTCCGCAGTTTTCCCAATGAAAAGACGGGCACTTGCAAGATTAAAGGATGTTGCGGCAGATAAACAGATTAAAAAACTGAATACTTTCATCAACAATAAAAACAGAACCGGAATAATAACAGCGGGAACGACTTTTCTTTCGGTGATGGATGTTCTTAAAGATTCTGACAAACTGCCTGACATTTTAAAACTTGCCCTGGTCTATCCGCTCCAGATGGATGAGATCGTTGATTTTTTAAACAGTCACGACGAGGTGAAAATTCTTGAAGAACTTGATGATATCATTGAAAAAGAAATAAAATCAATTGCTTACGAAAGAAACCTGAAGTGTAGAATTACTGGAAAAACAGACCCTGAAGATTTCATCGGCGAATATACTCCCGACAAAGTGCGGCAGATTTTAAGCCGTGATTTTCCTCAAATGGTTAAAAGCTCAGATTTTGTAATAATTGGCAAAACCGCACCGATCAGACCTCCCCAGATGTGCCCGGGATGCGGTCACAGATCGGCTTTTTATGCGATAAAGAAAGCTTTGAAGGAAACTGATATAAAAGTCGGAGACATCGGCTGTCATACTCTCGGATTTCTTCCCCCCTACAATATGGTCGAGCTTTTGATGAGCATGGGGGCTTCAACAGGAATAGCAAGCGGAATGGCACTTTTCAACAACTCAAGAAAAGTTGTCTGTTTTCTTGGAGATTCAACATTTTTCCATGCAGGAGCGGCGGGCATCGTCAATGCGATTTTCAATAAACATAACATCACTCTGATCCTCATGGAAAATGGAACTACCGCAATGACTGGGCATCAGGAACATCCTGCGACAGGAAGGAATTTTGATGAGATAACTGACAGAATTCCAGTCAGACAGATGCTTGAAGGAATGGGGGTTGCAAAAATTTTCGAAGTTGACACATACCACCAGAAAAAGTTGACAGAAGCTGTGGCAGAAGCTGTAAATTATGAAGGGTTTTCAGTAGTTATTGCAAAACATCCCTGCATGCTCAAATTCACCAAAATACAGAAAAGAAAAGGGAACGATTCAGGCAGACAGGTTTTGATCGATCAGCAAAAATGTGACCGGATCCAGGAGTGCATTAAGAATTTTGCATGTCCCACATTCAATAAAAACGGTGACGGAAGCATTACTGTCAACAAAGATCTGTGCATCGGCGATGGAAGCTGTATCCAGACCTGTCCTGCGACAGCAATAAAATATTAGGAGAAAAATTATGGAAAACATGAATATCTACATCACTGGAGTTGGCGGTCAGGGAATCGGGATGTTGAGTGAAATATTAGTAAGATCGGTTAGTTACGCAGGATACAAATTCAAAGCCGTTGACACTCACGGACTTGCGCAAAGAGGCGGAACGGTCGTTAGTCAACTGAGGATCGGTACAGAAGTTTTCTCTCCGCTCATCGAATCAGGGGATGCAGATCTTGTCATAAGCATGGAGCGGCACGAAGCGTTAAGGGCAATGACATCAATGCTTAAAAACGGCGGAACAATCGTCTGGTATGACACCTCGTGGCAACCCCTGCCGGTTAGAACAGGAACTGACAAAGAAGTTCAAGCTGAAGAGATTGCAAATGAAGCAAAAGCAAAAAACATAAAAAATATGAGGGTTTACATCGAAGATCTCCCCGATGCAAGAATGCAGAACATCACCCTTTTAGCAAATATCCTCAAAAACAAAGTTATCCCCGGACTTGAACTTGATCACTGTGAAAAAGCAATGAAAGAACTCATGAGTGAAAAGGTTTTTGTAAAGAATATTGAGATGTTATCAAAGTAACAAGGTAGCAAAAGTTATATCCTTGACAACATCTTCGTCACTTCAACATCCATTTTGGAGAATCCAAACCATTTCTTGCCGAGATCTTTGAGTGATGCACCAAAATGATAAAGGTCTTTATCGTCAATTATCATGAATCTGTCATGGGAATGATTGAATTCAATTATTTCAGCAGGAGGGAACTGTGAACTGAATTTCTGAGTGTCGAGAATTAACTGTTTTGAAAGGTTTTTTGTGAGGATTTTGAGCACAACTCCCTGTTTCCGTTTTGAAAAAAGTGTGAGGACTGTATCATCAACATAATTATCAATAAGAATGATCGATTTTTCAGCCGACCTTACAATATCTGAAACAAATTTGTGTGCTTCAAATATTTGTCCGTCAAATAAAACGCCCTGTTTTGAAGGAAGCTGATCGCCTTCCATGGCTTTAAAAAGCATATCAAATTTTTTGTCAGCTTCTATTTGCTTAACTTCAACAGTGCTAAGTCGCTGAAATATTGATGCATTTTCCAAAATGAAATGTCGTATTTTAACAAATGCCTGAATAATTTGAACACTTACACGAATTGAAATTTCGGTCTGGAGAACTGCTGACAGCATTGCAACACCGGCTTCAGTAAAAACATGGGGGTTGAATTTTCGATGCTGTCCTCTGCCTGTCTTTAAGGTGCCAAATTGGAACCTTAAAGACTCCATCTCAGTTTTTGTGAGCTGAAAAATAAATCCTTCCGGGAATCTGTCGGGATTTCTTTTCACTGCTCTGTTTATATATTTTGTTTCTGTTTGATAAAACTCCGCAAGATCACTGTCCAGCATCACCTGCATTCCGCGAATAGTGAAGATTCTGCTCTTAATATCATCAATCTGTATCAACTCATTTTCTGCCATTTTCCGACTCCGAAAATTTAGTCACCAATAGATAATGCAGTAATCAGATTAAATATGCAAGAAATTGAATAAGAAATATTAAGTCAGATGGAAGCAGAAGCAAAAAACATTAAAATCAATGTGATATCAACATATTGGCTTTAGAAACATATGTTGGCGACCCCTGTGGTGCTTTAGGTTAAACTTAGTTTGTGACAGAAAAGTTGTTAGGGTCAAGTTTGATTTTTATTATAGATTCCTCATTTTCTTCCGTACATCTAAAAACAACATTAAATACAGGTACCCCTGTAATATGTTTGAAAACTTGATTGCAATAAGGTTTAATACTTTCAGGGTTGCAGATTACAAGATTTTCAAATACAGTCGTTCCATCTTTTTGTTTGATCAGGTTGCATTTTTCAACAGTTTCCTTTTTTTGTGAATAATTAAGATACCATTCGATGCAATCATTTTTCAAATTATCTCCTCTAGAAAAATTTACTGCCATTTCATTACACGAAAAATGTTCTCTTAAAACATACTTTATAGAAGCGTTAAGCACTCCTTCTATTGAATTAGAAAAATAATTAAATGATTTATCCTCTGGTTTAAACTCTTCAAAACCATGAATATTCTCGCTTTTTGCCTCTTCTTCAAAACTATCCTTAATTTTCTTTAAAGTATTGAAATCCAAATCTATTCTTTTAACCCCCCAAACATCTTTGTTTAAACAGTATAGTTCAAAAGATAAAACAGGAAAGCTCCCTTTGTTCTCGTTTTGAAGAATTTTCATTCTTAGCTCACTACAATGAAGTTTTGGGTTTTGTAATAACTCTTTCAATAAAGAAATAGATTTATTGTATTTATCAATGTCCTCGCTTTTAAATATTTTTTTCAAACTCTTTTTTGATATTAAAGATGATTTTGACACAGGAAATAGGTTAAGAATTTCTTTATAATTTTTCAGATTGTTTTTATATTTGGAACTTTCTTCTTCAGCAATTTCAATTTCTTTCTCGCATTTTATTATTCTTTCCTGAATGCATTTATATGGAGAGCTGTCATCTGAATTTGAAAATTCATTCATGCCGTTATCAAGAAAATATTTAATAATTTTCTTGTTTAGTGGTGCTCGACAAATAAAAAAGTGATTTTTACTGCAAAACAAAGCTTCTTTTAAAAGACCCTTATCCTTTTCAATAAGAGCCCCTTTTTCTATGAGTTTTAGAAAAATATCATAGTTACCGAGAGGTAAAGATAGAGACAAGGGAGTCTCTTCTTCCGAATTTTTAATATTAACATCGTCTAATAGTTCTATGAGCTTTTCTTTTATTTTTATTGAGCGGTAAAATTCACATTTTGAACAAGCCAAACCTCCAGGAATTTCATTTTCAATATTCTCACAATTAATCTTTTCTTCTTCACTGAAATCTGGCGGATAAGAGCAATCTGGACAATCCCACAACGTTTCAAATGAATACATTAGACTTTTCTTAAAAATCTCTTGCATTTCCTGATCGGATTTTTTTGTTTCCAATTGGGAGATCAACTGGTTAACCATCATATAATCATGCTGATCAATAGCTTGCATTATTTTAGGATCTAAGTTCTCTGAGTGAACATAATCTTTTTTACTTATTGTGTATAAAAGTAATGCCAAAAGAAAAATGTAAACGAAACAAGCAAAATAATAAATCTTGTTTTTAATCTCAACCATAGTGGTGGCCACAAGCACATATGTTTTTCATCTTTCTCAAACCCTCCTGTTCAATGCGTCGCAAGTATAACTAATTTCATCATTATTTGGAAGAATTAGTTTGAGAAGGTTGCCGTTGTCATATCCTCGCCAGCATCTTCGTCACTTCAACATCCATTTTGGAAAATCCAAACCATTTCTTTCCAAGGTCTTTGAGTGATGCACCGAAATGATAAAGGTCTTTATCGTCAATTATCATAAATCTGTCATGGGAATGATTGAACTCTTTTATTTCAGCAGGAGGGAACTGTGAACTGAATTTCTGAGTGTCGAGAATTAGCTGTTTTGAAAGGTTCTTCGTGAGGATTTTGAGCACAACTCCCTGTTTCCGTTTTGAAAAAAGTGTGAGAACGGTGTCATCAACATAATTATCAATTAGAATAATGGATTTTTCAGCCGATCTCACAATATCTGAAACGAATTTGTGTGCTT
>ENA-UOWO01001988-UOWO01001988.1-activated-sludge-metagenome-genome-assembly--contig:-NODE-1988-length-26138-cov-12.206993_pt1 | contig 26138 bp, 16 predicted proteins | sample MGYA00238148_ERZ761564 | MGnify/ENA primary metagenome ERZ761564 (study PRJEB28885, sample SAMN05720194) | activated sludge metagenome | isolation source: Anaerobic digester | place: USA...
TTAATTTTGCTGTCTTTTTTCATCAATTCTTTTCATAAAAACATCAATTGGAATTTCGACAGAATCGGCGATTTTAAAAACAGTTGAAATTTTTGGTTCTCTTTGCGATGTTTCAAGCCGACCGATTATTGTTGTGTGAAAGCCGCATTTTTCTGCCAGTTTTTCTTGAGAAAGCTTTTTTTCTTCACGAATTTCTTTTAAAACCAAAGCAAAAGCTTTCTTCAGTTCCAACGGCAACACCCAAAAAGTTAAAACGATTAATTTTACACGGATTGAACCTTTTAGTTATAACCAAAAGGTTATAAAAACTTGACTTTAAGTACCTGTTTTCTAAAATTTTTTGATATGTGGTCACTTAAAGGGAGTTAAAAATGAAAAATGTTAGGTTTTTAAGATTATTATTGGTTGTTAGCTTGTTTTTTTCTTTTTTATTGTTCACAGGTTGTGATGGTGGAACAACTGATAAAAAAACAAAAAAATATGGTTCTGAAGGAGGTTATTGCTATCCTGATGGAACATGTGATGAAGGTTATGAGTGCAACGAGACAATGAATATGTGTTTTAAAATTGAAGAGGAAGACACCGGAAATACCGGTGATACGGGGAATACTGGTGATTCAGGTAATTCAGGTGATTCAGGCAACTCAGGTGATTCAGGCAACTCAGGTGATTCAGGCAATACAGGAAATACAGGAAATACAGGAAATACAGGAGAAATACCAGAGAATGTAATACTTGTAAAATATGATGCTTCTGGACTTAATAATGGAACCAGTTGGGAAAAAGCATTCAAAGATTTGCAATCAGCTCTTTCTTCTGCAAATTCAGGCAAGGAAATCTGGGTTGCAAAAGGCACATATAAACCGACAACAAGCAATGACCGCACAATATCTTTTGAAATGAAAAGCGGTGTCAATATCTACGGCGGCTTTAGTGGAACGGAGTGGAGCTTAGAACAAAGGGACTGGGTTAAGAACGAAACCATTTTGAGCGGAGACATAGGATCACAAAATAATAATTCAGACAATTCATATCATGTTGTTACAGGTGTAGATAATTCAGTACTGGATGGATTTATTATTAGTAAAGGAAATGCTGACGGAACTTCGGAAAATAGATTCGGCGGAGGATTATATAATCTTCAAGCTAGCCCGGAAATAAAAAACTGTAAATTTATTAAAAATGCAGCTTTGTATGGAGGGGGAATTTATAATGACAGAAGCGAACCTGTTATTGCTGACAGCATTTTTGAAGAAAACGCAGCTCAATCATGGGGTGGTGGAATATATAATATTGAAAGCAAACCGACAGTTGAAAATTGCACTTTTGTATCAAACTCAGCAGAAATAGGTGGTGGAATAACAAACTACAATGAAAGCAATGCAGTTATTAACAAATGTGAATTTAATAATAATACAGCAACCTTAAACGGTGGTGGAATGTTTAACTCTGAAAACAGTAACCCTATTGTTACAGATGTTACTTTTAGTGGAAATCGCGCTGGTCAATTTGGAGGAGGAATTTATAATAAAAAAAGTTCTCCAAAGATAAGTAATAGTGTTTTCAACCTTAAAAACAAAGCTCAGTATGGTGCAGGCATATATAATGATGACAGCAATGCCATTATATCCGGTGCAACCTTTTTATCAAATGAGGCGTCCAAAAGCGGCGGCGGAGTATATAACAAAGAGAGTATTTTAAACATCATCGAAAGTTCATTTTCTGAAAACAAGGCCTCAATCAGCGGAGGAGGAATTTACAACTTAAGCGCTCCCTTAAATTCAAAAATAAAAAAATGTACATTCACAAACAACCAATCTTCTGGAACAGCAATTTTGGATGGCGGCGGCGGTGTTTATAATTCTGACAGCGATATGGAAATATCAAATTCGACCTTTAAACAAAATTCAGCATCCAAACTTGGGGGAGGCATTCTTAACATTGATAGCATTGTAAAAATTGATGGATGCGTGTTTAAAGATAAAAACATCGCTGATCAAGGAGGAGCGTTGTTTAACAAAGGGCTTTCTCCACAAATCTTAAACTCAACCTTTGAAAGCAACAAAGCAACAAAAGGTGGAGCCATATTCAACGAAGATAATGAGCCAGAGATAGCAAGTTGCATCTTTAAAAACAACGAGGCAACAAGTGATGGTGGAGGAATATATAATAACAAAAGTGCTTCTGTGATTACAGGAAGCACAATAAAAGAAAATTTAGCAAAAAACGGTGGCGGAATTTACAATTATGATAGTAATTCTGAATTGATCTCAAGCACAATAGCAGATAATTTTGCGACAAACGGCTCCGGTGGAGGAATATACAACAGCGGATCTGATCCAATTATCATAAACACTCTTTTTAAAAGCAACGATGCTTCAAATAACGGCGGCGGCATATATAATTCATCAAGTAGCCCAGTTATTACAAACTGTACTTTTTCCGGAAGAAATAACGCAGACTATGGTGGAGCCGTTTGCAACCGCTCCAGCAGTTCACCTGTAATAAAAAATACAATAATTTGGGATAATCAGAGCACCAGTGGACAAAGATCAATAGATAACAGTTCCTCTACCCCATCTGTCACATATTCAAATGTTCAAGACGGGTTTGCGGGCACAGGAAACATAAACTTAAATCCGGTTTTTGTCGGAACCGGTGAACATGAATTCATGTTAAAAGTTTCATCTCCATGCGTTGATGTTGGCTCAAATACAGCTATTTCGGGATATGAATTTGATTTGTTGGGAAACAGCAGAATTACGAATTCAACAGTTGATATGGGTGCTTATGAATTCCAGTTAGAGAATATATTTATAAATACCCCTTCGAGTGGCGAAAATATTGTTCTTAACTCTGATTTTGTAGTTTCAGGAACAACCGAAAACTTAAGCTCTGTCAACATTGAAGCGTATAAATCAGGACAAACGCCTGTAACTCTGGCAAATAATGTCAGCATTTCCGGTGACAGTTTTTCCAGAACCATCCAACTGCCAAGCTCTAACTTTGAGATGGGTGATTTAGTAACAATAAGAGTTTATTCAGGATTAATTCAATCAACTGTTCTTGTAAGTGTGGCAAGCCAAGCCATTACCATTTTGCAACCTTCTGCAAACCAGGAAATCCCATTTGATTTAAATTTTACAGTTTCAGGAACAGCGGAAAATATTACAAGTGTGGATATAGAAGCATACAAAGTTGGCGGCACACTGGTGACTCTTGCAAGCAATGTAACTGTTTCAGGAGGAAACTTCTCAAAAACCGTTCAACTTCCAAGTGCAAATTTTGACTACAACGAAACTGTTACAATTCGGGTAAAATCTGGAGCATTTGAAGATACAGTCTCGGTCAAAACTCCGACACAGACAATAACAATTTTGCAACCTTCTGCAAATCAGGAAATCCCATTAGATTCAAACTTTACAGTCTCAGGAACAACCGTAAACGCAGTCACTGTTACAATAGAAGCGTTTAAAACAGGTCAATCCCCTGTAATTCTTGCGAGCAATGTAGCTGTTTCCGCAGGAAACTTCTCAAAAACCGTTCAACTTCCAAGTGAAAAATTTGATTACAACGAGACTGTTACAATTCGGGTAAAATCTGGAATAACTGAAGATACAGTCTCGGTCAAAACTCCGACACAGACAATAACAATTTTGCAACCTTCTGCAAATCAGGAAATCCCATTAGATTCAAACTTTACAGTCTCAGGAACAACCGTAAACGCAGTCACTGTTACAATAGAAGCGTTTAAAACAGGTCAATCCCCTGTAATTCTTGCGAGCAATGTAGCTGTTTCCGCAGGAAACTTCTCAAAAACCGTTCAACTTCCAAGTGCAAATTTTAATTACAATGATACTGTTACAATAAGGGTTTATACAACGGCATCACAATCTAATGTGAATGTGAAAACTATTTATTTTGGAAAAATAGCAACATCAAGCGCAGCATTTTCTGGACGAGGTGGCCACACAAGCGTTGTTTATGACGGCAAAATCTGGATTATAGGGGGATCGGACGGACTTCGACAAAAAGATGTGTGGTCTTCAACAGATGGCATTATATGGACACGGTCAACCTCAAATGCTGCATTTGCGGAGCGTGATGCACACACAAGTGTGGTGTATAACAATAAAATGTGGGTTATAGCTGGATGGAGTGGCGTATCAAAAAATGATGTCTGGTACTCAACAGACGGTATTACATGGACACAGGCAACATCAAATGCAACATTTGTGGCTCGCATTGGTCACACAAGTGTAGTATATGACAATAAAATGTGGATAATAGGAGGCACAAAAAAAGATGTCTGGTCTTCAACTGATGGCATAAATTGGACAGAGGCAACAAATACCCCAGCATTTTCTACTCGATCTAATCACACAAGTGTGGTATATGACGATAAGATTTGGTTAATAGGTGGATTTGGTGACGGAAGTTATAAAAATGATGTCTGGTACTCAACAGATGGCAAAATTTGGATACTGGCAACATCTAACGCAGCCTTCACTCCTCGCGACAGGCACACCAGTATAGTGTATGACAATAAAATGTGGGTAATCGGTGGATATGATGGCACACTTCGGAAAAATGATATTTGGTATTCAACAGATGGAGTTGTGTGGAACCAAGCAACCGCAAGCGCTGCATTTTCTGCTCGCAATGGTCATACGAGTGTGATGTATGACAGCAAAATGTGGGTTATAGGAGGATATTCTTCTTCCGAAGGGTATAAAAATGATGTCTGGTGGAGTGAATAAAATGGTTGTCAAAAACACGAAAAAAAAGAAACTGATAGAAAAGAAAAAAGCAAGATGTACGATTGCCGGAATAAATATAAAAGAAAAGAAAATTCGACTTGATTTTCATGATATTGTTACTTGGAATGGAAAAGAAATGATAGTTTTTGAAAATTCAGCCCCCGAAAGTTTAGAAAATCATAAGGATCTCTGGTTTAAAATCTCCCAAGACATTTCTTTAATATATCAGCTTTACAAAAACAAAGAACTCTTGTGGCTTAAATTTGACGAAAAAGAAGTGTTTTTTGTCGAGACAACGAATGTGTAGGGTTAAAAGTGTTGATTCGTACTTAAAAACAATTTTTGAACTGCAAAAACAAAAGAGTACGGATTTTATAAATTGTTACAGAGGCGAAAGTGAGGATTTCAGCGATACATCCTGCCTCCCGGGTATATACAGAAGCAAAAACCGTGTAGAAAATGAACACCGTATTTTTAAAGAATCTATTATAATGAATTGCGACGAGTTCATCAATGATAACCTTACTATTAATAAATTGACAAGGATGCAGCATTACTCTTTGCCGACAAGATTGCTTGACATAACCACCAACGCTTTAATGGGTTTATATTTTGCCTGTGAAGAAGCTGAAAAAATCGAAAAAGATGCTGTTTTAACGGTTTTTTTTATTCCGAAAGAAAGTCTCAAATATTATGACAGCGACACGGTAAGTGTTATTGCGAATCTTGCAAAAAGAGAAAAATTTAAGTTTCCCACAGGATTTGATAAGAAAATTAGTGAAATAGGTGTTGCGACGGAAAAAAAAGCATATATTGATAGATTTAATCAACAAAACGATATTTTATTCCTTTTGCATAATATAAAAGATGAAAAGCCTTATTTCAAAGATGAAATAGTGCCGGAACACCTTAATTCGGTTGTATGTGTTCAACCCCTTTTAAACAACAAAAGAATAAGAAATCAGCAAGGGCTCATGCTGCTTTTTGGGATTGACAAAACAGATAAATATAAACCAGCAAAGCATATGTTTGAAACCGAAAAAATTATTATAGACGGAAAATCAAAACCTGAAATAAAGAAACAACTTGAAATGATAGGAATTACGCACTCTTTTGTATATCCTGAGATAGAACATGTCTCAAAATATTTAACAGGAAAATATCGTTAGAGTTCAGGCAACTTTTTTAATCCTCAGCACAGTGTAGCCCTTCACTTCACTTCCACTCTTATCCCTTCAGAATGTGCAGAGAATTCAGGTGCATACATGCACTGTATTGTGGTGATGCCGGCACTGAAATTTCCTTTGAGATTAACTCTTAGCGGGTATTCAAAGACATAAGTTCCTTTGTTGAGCCGTTCGATGAAGAAGTCGGTTGAGACATCTTTGGTTGATTCGTAATACCAGAGTCCGTCCTGATATTTGTGTCTGGAAAGGACATTTTCGGGTTCTGTTCCTGCGGCTCTCATATCTTTCATGTGGATGAATTCCATGTCACGGTCAGTTCTTAAAACGATCCTCACTTTGAGACGATCTCCGGGGCTAAGGAGCGAATTGTTGCTCACGGGTTCAAGTTTCGGACCTTTATCTGTCTGAATTTCCTTGAATATTTTCTTTTCAAGCTTAAGTGGTGTTTCAGCCGGAGTAATTTTGTCAAGCTGTTCAAAATACTGCCAGTAAACCGCTCCCCATGCCGGATTTGAATTGGGGTTTATAACAGTCACTTTTCCCATTTCAGGTTTCACATCGCTTCTGTTCCACGCAACTTTGAAATAACCGGTCCCTGCTTCGGTTTTTGCTCCCATTTTAGCTGGATCAACTTTGATATTTCCAAGAGTTATCTCAGCATTTTTATTGTTTTTGAGCCAGTCGCTTCCCCCTATCAACAGGGCATAAATTGCATCAACAGTCGCTTTTGTCGTTTTCCAACTTTGAACCTGTTTCATTTTTATAAGCCATGTCTTGAGGTCGTCAACTGTTTTGATGTCTTTTGTAACTTCCTGAAATGCTTCAATAATTACTGCCTGAGTTTCGATCGGGAACTGATACCAGTAATATCCGCCCATGTTTTCCTTGAAATACATTCCAAGCTCATCGTGATAAATAGCTCTCTCTCTTAATGATGCAATGATCTTTTTTGGAGCATCTTTTCTGTCAAGCCGCCAGAGAGCCGCCGCTATCATTGCAGACATATATGGAGTTTCGCCAAGCCAGTATTTTTCTGCCTGGGATATCCAGTAATTATATGCCTCAAGATTCTGTTTCTGAACCGGCACATCAGTAAAAAAGCTTCTTGTGTAAAGATAGTGTATCTCCATGGAACCAATGAGTTTTTTGCTCATATCCACATGGTTTTTCTTCAGCCAGTCATAGCTCTTTCTCATTTCATTATCAACGAACAGCACCCCTTTTTTTGCCATGTCCATTGACGGATCTGCTTCTTTGACTTTAAGGTTTCTAAGCTTTCCAAGACCTGAAACGATGTGCTGAGTGATATATCTGCTTTCAGGTAACCCCTGAAACCATGGCCAGCCGCCGTTGTAACCCTGTAATTTTCTTAGTTTTTTCAGCGCAGAGTCAAGTTCATTCCCCATCCTGTTCAGATCGAATAACAGTGCAACTCTTTTTTTATTCTGTTCTTCGTTCTGTGCATCCAGAACCCACGGAGTTTCAGCAAGCAGAACGCTTTTAAGCTCTTCATTTTTCTGAAGATTTGAAAGCAATGCATCTGTGTTTTTCCACTGATCGAACACTTTTTTAATGTTGGGATTTGAATTTGCAATGTGACTTGCAAGAGAATTTGCATAAAATCTTGAAAATATCTGCTCAGCACATTCGTAAGGATACTCCATCAGATACGGCAACGCCTGAACCGCATACCAGACAGGATTACTTGTAAATTCAAGTGTAAGCTTGTGATTTACAAGTGTGTCAGAACTCTTTGAATCCATTAGCTTTTTAAACAAGAACTCTCTTTTTTCATTCGGCTTTAAAGGTAATGGCAGAGATTCCGTCACAAGGGCTCTGTTTGATAAAACCGGCAGAGTTTGCTCTTCTCCATCGCCCTGATTCCCAGATTTTGCAATGATCCGCCAGGTAACGGCACTAACTCCGAGAGGAACTTTAACCGGCCAATTAACTACTGTATTTTCTTTGGGTTTTATCGCAAAATCCTGAACGGGAGCATCGTTATTTAGGATTTTATCAACCGGTTTCATCGTTATTGCATCAAAAAGTCTAAGTTCCGCTTTTCCGCCCATAACCTTGTCGACCATGCTTGAAATTTTGGCGCTGATGATCACAGAATCACCCTCTCTTAAAAATCTCGGCATATTGGGCATCACCATGATGTCTTTCTGAGTGACAGTTTCCTTTGAAATTATACCGGTTTTCAGATCTTTTGTGTGGGCAAGCCCCATGAATTTCCATTTTGTAAGTGCTTCAGGAATGGTGAAAGAAATGATCACTTCCCCTTTATCGTTTGTATTGAGCATCGGGAAGAAGAATGCGGTTTCATTCATGTTTTTGCGGATTTGCACCTGTGTTTCAGGAGCATTTGCTTTATCGGGAGATCCGCCTTGATCAAGGTTTTTGCTTTGTTCACCAGCTCTTGTATCAATCAATCCGCCAGCTCCCCGCATGCCCATTTTATCTTTTTTCATTGGTGCCGATTTATCTGACTCTTCTCTTTCTTCAGCCACAGCCGCAGAGCCAAGAGCAATAGTTTCGTCGCCATCAAGCGAGTCAACAGAACGGGATCTTGCAGCTGAAGCCGGCATCGGCATGTTTCTGCTGTAACGGTAGCCGTAATAATTATAAAAATAATTGCCAAACCAGTTAAGTGTGTCATAATACAAGTAATTTCCGCCATAATAGCTGTTCCAGTCAAGCTGATATGTGACGGACCCGGCAGTTCTATGGGAAATGTTCTCAATCCATTGATTCTGAAAATAATTATGAGGATGATGTGCAAGATACCAGCCGTTTGCCCTGAAACTGTCAAGAGATTTGTCATAAAGCGTTGCAACCATTTCTGCTGCTACCGCCTCTCCCTTTGATCCCGAAATCTTGATTTTCCACTCTTCTTTCTGCCCCGGGTAAAGTTTTTCTCTGAATGAAAGAGTTTCTATTTTCAGCTGCTTATCTGTCCAGGGAACCTGGATTACGCCTGACTGGTGATACGCTCTGCCGTTTTTCTGGAACATTATCGAATACCCGATGTTACCTCTGTCTGATTCGGTCACAGGGATGGAGATGACTTTCTTTTCCTTGTTTAAATTGATGAAAGTTGTTTCGCTTTTTTTGTTTTTGCGCTGAATTTCAAAAATTACAGAAACATTTTCTGCACCGCTCCCTATCACGAAATCTCCGCTGTTTCCTGGCTCAACGGTTTGGTTTACAAGGGAAAATCGATTAAATATTTTTTCAGTCATTACTCCATTCTCAGGTTTATACGCTGAAAAATATTTTTTATATTCTATTTTTTCACCGTATTTGTCTTTTGTTTCGATCTCGACAAGATATTTGCCGTCAAGCCACTGATCTGCTGTTTTTATAATTATTTTTTTCTCTTTTGAAGTGTCAAATTGTGCCGTAAACACCTGTTTTTCGATCTTTCTTTGAGTTATATCATCTTCAGAATCATAAACATCAGATTTAAAATCTTTAACATATTCCTCTTTTGACATCAGGAACTTATCCGGCTTGTTCCAAAGCCGTTTTCTTAATAATCTATCCGGTTCCTGCAGTTTTGAGATCTTGACAATTCCCTTTGCCGGCTCGAATTCACCGTTTAGGTTTGCCGTGGCTATTTCAAATTCAAGTTCTTTTAAGGTGTTTATTTCATTGGGAATGTTTTCGCTGACTGACAACGCGAGGTATCCAACGCTTACTGTTGAGGAAGTGCTTCTTGTTTCTCCGCTGATATCTGTGACATCGGCTAAGATCCGGTAACTGAAAACCGGCTTTCCCTTTTCAGGAACAGATCTGTCGGGAAGTGCTTTGAACTCAATTTCATAAATTCCCAATGAATCGGTTGTTGAAACACCTTTTGCAATAACTGCCGACTTTGAAAGAGGCATTGAATAGTATCCCCAGAAATAATAAGGAAAATGATAAGTCCTTTCAACTTTCCATGAAACTTTAGCATCAGTGAGTGGAGCACCGGAATATGAAAATGCCTTCCCTTTCACTTTTACGAGGTCATTTATTTTAAAACTTTCTTTAACCGGTTCGATATTTGTTTCAAACTTAGGTCTTTTATATTCTTCTACGCTGAAAGATACGGCTCCGTTTTTGTTTCTAATCGTCATGTTTCCGCCAAGAACATTATTCGGAGCGGTGAAAGACCCCTGAAAAGAGCCGAAATCATTGGATTTTAAGTTCAAGCTTGCGATTTTCTGCCGGTTCACATCATAAAATTCAACCACGGTTTTTTTGTTTTTAAGAATTTCCGGTTTCTGCTCTTTATCAAATTTAAGCATTATCCCTTTGAAATAAACTGTCTGACCAGGCCTGTAAATTGCCCTGTCGGTGAAAAACACAGTCTTTTCATAAGCTTTTGGCTCTCTTGGATACGGTTGATAAAACTCTGTTGAAAGCTCGTTCCCGTCTTTGGAAGCAAGAATGAATTTATGTCCGTAAGAATTTTTAAACCACCCTTTTTTATATGTCGCCAGACCGGAATCGTCTGTTTTAAGGGTATCAATGTGCTTAGTGACATAACGGCTGACACTGTAATCATATTCTTTCTCAAAAACCTTTATTTCCGCTCCTTTTACCGGCTGACCCGATTCTCTGTCTGCAACAAGAAATTTTGTTCTGTTCTCTTCATTTGTGCTGATGACAGACAGATTTGAAATCTCGGCAAATGCATAAAACAGAGCTTCTTTTGCAAATGAATACTTTTTGTCCGTTCCTGCAGCTATTGCATAAATTCCTTTTTCAAGAGCCGGAATTTTTATTTCTGTTGAGTGGTTTTTCAGATCTCCGTCATCTGGAAGTTCAACCGTCCATTCTTGAAGAGGTTTTTTATCAGCAATGATCTTTGCCGCTTTTGACTGCTCTACGACATATTCTGAAATGTTGTTTTTTTCTTCTCTTGAAACTTTAACTACTTTAAAAAAAAGCTTTTTTACATTTGTGTAATTAACAAGAATTCTGAACGGAATTTGGGGAGTATTGACTGCTTCAACATTAAAATAGATGTTTTTTGTTGTTATGGAAGAGATGTGTGCAAGGCAGAGATCTACGGCTTCAGAGTTCTTGTAATTTTTAATGACTTTTTCACAAAGTTCTTTTGATGTTTTGAGGTTCCATTTATTTTCGGGATCATTTCTGTTGTAATGCCAGATGGCTTTTTTGTATAAAATCATTGAGGTCATACTGTTTGAGGAATATTTCTTTTCAAGAGATTCAAGCGCTTTGTAATATAGTTCCTCGCTGTTTTCAAGAACTGATTTTTCTTTAATAAAATCAAGCCGTTTCAGTTCAACATCTATAAGTGCTTCAGCATTTCCGTTTTTCAGATGGTGCTTTGTAAGGTCTTTAAAAATATTGAATGCATAAAACGATGGTGAATCGTAACTGTCTGATTTTATGTCAATTTTTATAAATTCCTCTGCAGGTGAAAAATATTTATCACTATCCACTTCAAAAACATTTGCCGGCTCAGTCAGTTGGGTTTCGCTGTTTGAATAGAAGTCAACCGTGCGGTGGGCAAGAAAGTCATAAAGGGACGGTCTTAAAACGCCCGGCTTTGTCCCTTTCACGATTATTTCGTCAAAAAGGGACAGGTTGATATTTTTAAGATTTTCGCTTTCATTGAGCGATTCGTTGTAAAAAGTTGTAATTCTTTTGAATATTGTTTTCAAGTCCCATGTGGCAATGTCTCCTGTTTCATTTCCCGCCGTTTCTGTTCTGTTGTAGAATTTGTAGCGGTTACTGTTGAAATAGTTCCAGTAAATATCTGCAAGCATTGATTTCAGAATCGCATTTGCCGGGAATTTTGCTTTCACGGTTTCATCTTCAAGTTCTTTAATAACTGCCGGCAACTCCTTTTCTCCGATATTCATAACGAACTTTGTTTTGAACAGAAGCACTTTTATTAATTGAGGAGCGTTGTTTTCGCTGATTGCAAGTGTTTGAATTTTCTCAACTGTTTCAAGAGCAGACCTCGGTTTTCCCTCAGATTCAAAGCCGGCGACCTCTTTCCATTCACTTTCATAGCTGCTGAATTTTTCAGGCGGGATATAAAGATCTTTTGCAGCTTGTTTCTCTTTTCTTTCCTCAGTTTTATCACCTTCCGGCTTTCCGCAGCAGAAAAGCATCAGAAACAAAACGGCTGAAGCAAAAACGATCAGTTTTCTCATAATTTTCTCCAAAGATGGTTGCGAAACAGAAAATTATAGTGAAAAAATGAATGTTTATCAAGTTTTGAGGAATGACAAGGTCAGTATTTTTTGCCTGAAACGACCTGGGCGATGTTATAGTTTTCAGAACTCATTGCATCAAGATTGTTAAGAATATCAATGAAATGAATAGCCGCGCCTCCTTGACAGACCTTTTCTCTTATTCTGTCAAAATGTTCGATCTTGGCATCTTTTACCATTTTTTTAAGCCGAATGCTCTTTGTAAGGGCTTTTTCAGTATATGCCGCTGTTTTTACATCACTTTTAAAGAATTCCATCGATTCAGAAAAATAACTGATATTCTCGTCAAGGATCCTGTTGATAATTTCTACGGCATTGTTTGAAAAATCAATCTGCTTTCTTCTCATTTTATCAATGATCGCAGAAATGTTTTCCACATAATCTGCAACTTTTTCAAGATTGTGGGCAAGCCCGATGTAGCTTCCGACAATGTTTGCATCTTTTAAAGTGAGAGCTCTTGAAGACAGGGAAAGAAGGAACTGGGTTATATAGAACTGATATTTATCTATCCGGTCTTCGTTCTTTAAAATAATGTCACAGATCTCAACGGCTTTGTCCTGCTCTTTTACAGGCATCTGTCTTAATAAATTCATGCTGTTGATAACATATTCACTCATCACAAGGAGTTCCTTTTCAGATTCCATTATAGCCATTGAAGGGGTTTCTATCATGTTGTAGTCAATGCTGATAAAGTTTTCAGGCAGGTCATCGTCCTTTTTTGCTTTGTCTGGAAAAATTGAGTTGACAAGTTTTGCCAGCGGTCCGACGAGAGGAAGAAAAACAACAAGGTTGATAACATTGAAAAGAGTGTGTCCCATTGCAATATGCACAGTGAGATTTATTGAAGAAAGTCCGGGCGTTATCATTTCAACAAGGTTTTTGAAAGGATAGAATACGGTGAGCATCAGAATTACGCCCGCAGTTTTAAAAAGGGTCTGGGCAAGTGCCGCCCTTTTTGCATTTACCGATCCGCCGATGCTTGCAAGAATTCCGGTGATGGTTGTTCCGATATTGCTTCCCATGACAATTGCAAGCGAGCCGTCAAAATTAATGAGTCCCTGAGATGCAAGGGCGATAACTATACCGACAACGGCAGAGCTCGACTGGACGACGGCAGTAGTTATCGTTCCCACAAAAACACCTAATATTACTGAAGAATATGTGTGTCCGTCAATACTTTTAAAAAGTGAAATGAACTGTTCGCTGTTCTTGAGCGGGGCAAATCCGTCTTTCATTGAACTCATGCCGAGAAACAGTATGCCGAACCCGAACATGATTTCGCCCATGTACTGCCATGTTTTGCTTTTTGAAAAGAATCTTATAAAAACGCCGATACCTATTATCGGCATTGCATAAGCGGAAACATCCATTGTGACTATCCAGCCGGTGACCGTTGTGCCCACTGCGGCACCGAGTTCAACTCCGATTGCCTGCTGAACGGTCATGAGCGTGGCATTCACAAAACCGATCGCCATTACTGAAGTTGCCGAACTTGACTGAATGATAGCGGTTATCAGAAATCCGACAAAAACACCGACAAAACGGTTTGTTGTGAGTACTTTCAGGATTTTCCGCAGACGGTCTCCTGCCGCTTTCTGCATCCCTTCGCTCATGATCTTCATCCCCATCAGGAAAAGACCGAGCCCGCCAACTGTTTGAAATATGACCAGTTTCCAATCCATGAATATCTCCGGAACCGTAATTGTTAAGAAACAGTTAATTTTCCGTTAAGGATATTAGCAGGAAAAGATTTCAATTCAACTAAATTTGTAAAAAAGTTCTTTTGTGAAACACTACTTCAAAAGAAAATCGAGAATGTGTTTAAGTGCCTGATCATAATAGACTTTTTCTTCATTCAGGATTTCATGAAGTGCGTTTTCGATGACTATTTTTCTGCTGTTCTTCATGTTTTTTAAAACGGAGTTCTGTCTATTGTTGTCGACAACGGTGTCTGCGCTTGGCTGAAGAAGAAGAGTCTGAGTGCTGAATGCAGGAGAGCCGATTTCAATTTCTTTCATTGCGCGGATGCTTTCAACAACCCATCTGTTGGTTGGTCCGCCGAGAGCAAAATCCGGATTATGTTTAAGGAAAATTTTCTGTTTTTCAAAATTCTCCAAACTGTGTGTGATGTCATTATTTTCAAAAGGAGTGTCCGGATCATATTCCTTTTTTCCCGGAACAAAATCCTTATCTTTTCCGGCTAAACAGAAAAGTTTTGCAAGAATGTTGATGATATTCTCAGGAACATTGCCGAAATTTATTCCCCACATTGGAGAAGAGAAAACCATTTTGTTGAATAAATTCAAACGGTTTTCAAGAAGAAATGAAACCGCTCCCCCCATTGAGTGGGATATTGAAAAAATTGGAATACCGCTTTTCTTTTCAGGAAGCACCTTCTTTTGGACAAAATAAGCCGCATCGTCAATGAAATGATCAAAATTTTCAACATAACCTTTCTGAGAATTTTCCAAAATTCTTTCGCTCGCACCCTGACCTCTGTGATCCATTGTAAAAACTGTGATGCCGGCATTATTAAGATCATTAAAAAAATGTTCATATTTCAAATAATATTCAGCCCTTCCTGTAAGAAAAAGGGCAACGGCTTTTTCAGTTCCGGCTTTGAAAACATCAAAAGCGATATTCGATCCGTTGACAGGGCTGTGGAAGTACTGCATTATATTATGAAATCCTCAATATTGTCACATTCTCCAGTTATCGAAAGCGGAGCTTCATCTTTTATTACAAAAGTGTTTTCTATGCCGATAATGCCGTATCCGGGCAGAAACACTTTGGGTTCAAGTGCAATGACCATGTTGTTTTCAAGAGGGATCTTCTGTTTTTCGGCAACAACAGGAAGTTGATTTACTTCAGTTCCGATGCCGTGACCGATGAATTTCACTTTCTGTTCATTTCCCATGAAATTTGCTTTCCAGGAGTATTTTTCAAGTTCTTTTAAAGCAAAAGCATATATCTCTTCCCCCGTTTTTCCCGGCACAAGTAACTGCTTAACATTATAAAGAAATTCGTTTAATTCCTCATATGTTTTCTTTATTTTTTCTGCCGGCTCACCGATGAAAAAAGTACGAGTGCTGTCTGCACAGTATCCATATTGGCATCCGACAAAATCTATCACAAAGCTGTTTTTTATCACTTCGCCGCTCGCACCCTGAGCCACAGCAGGGGAAAGACCAATGCCGCCGATCGGAAAATCGGTATAAGTAGGAGCAAGTGCGGAATCTCCGGTCACGACAAGTCCCATCGAGGCCTCCATATTCGCACCCCGCACCCAGAAAAGCCCCTGATGTCCGAGTTCTTTTTTTGCGAATTTTTCAATCTCCGCCTGAATGTCGATGTCTCTGTCGCCCTGTCTGAAAACCTTTTTTGCATGTTCCATGACAGATTGATTCATGATCCCCGCCTTTTTCATCAATTCAAGCTCGGAATCGCTTTTTATCATTTTTGTCAGCGAAAGGGGAAGTGAGCAGTCAGCCGGATTTTTTTCGAGGGCGAATTTTTTCTTGTAGAAAAGATATTCGGAAACGGTGGTAACATCAAGGGGAAGAGACCATGTCCCTTTTATCATTGCTGCGATACCGTCTGAATCCCAACTTTTAACACATTGGGGCGATTCCACCTGCGCCCTTAAGAGATTTTTCCTTACAAAATAGACACATTCCCCCTCTTTTTTAATTACAAGAGTTCCTTTCTGAACAGAGCCGGTAAAATAAAAAATGTCCTGATTGGAAGTAAGGACTGCACAGTCAATGCTGAATGTTTCCAAATACTTGGCAAATCTCAACACCCTTGAATTCAGTTCTGAAAAATTAAAAAGTTGAAACATGGTCATCTCCTGAAAACTACCAGATTATTGCGTTCCAGCTATTTTCATCAAGCAGCTTAGTCGTGTAATGAATTGCGGATATTGCGTGATATGTCGCATCTAGCCGGAGTTCGTTTATATCGGGTCTTAAAGCTGTTGCACCGATCACTTTTTCAGGTCGTTTGATCCAGTAAGTGTCTTCCGGCTTAAACTGCAGTCCAAGAAGGTATCCGAGAGTTCCTTTAAGAATTTTTCCGTAGTATTTTATTCTGTTTTCATCTTTAAGTTCAAGCGCAAGGGCATATGCCTGGGAAAGGCCTTCTGAATAAACGGCCGTTGAAGCGAACTGAGTATCAAGAGCGCCCTGCCTGCCCGGAACGGCATCTCTTCCGAGAGGAGTATATTTTTTGAGCATCCAGTCCATAAGTGTGAAGACAAACTCGGCATGTTTTTTATCTTTTGTGACCATATATGTTTCCTGATAAGCCCTTATCTGCCATGGAACGAAAGGTCCATCCTGATTTTCCTTTTTATTCCAGAACTCTCTGTAATAAGGGAACGCTTTTTCAACGGTTTTCAAAGCCGGCTCATATTTTGAATGTTTATAGTATCTTATCAGCACAAGCAGTGTCTCTCCCGGATAGTACATCTGGTCGATGTCTCTTAACGGGCGGTAGAAATCGGTTTTCAGTTTGCCGTTTTCCTCCTGAAGAGAAATTATCGCATCTGCCATGAGTTTCATGTCCTCTTTGTATGAGGGCTCGTAAAGCTCTGTCATCGCACCCAGAAGGAATGCGGTCCCTGCAATGCTTGAAACGGCTCTGTGCTCTTTCCAGTCGAGATATTTGTAACCGTTTTCAAGTTTAAGTCCGCTTCTGAAAAGTTCTATCGCCTTTTTCACGCTTGCGATCATTCTTTCATCTTTTCTGTCTTTAGCGATCTCGGCAAGGACGAAAAGTCCGTTCAGATTTCTCAAAGCCCAGTCATCATCCGGTTCAAGATCTTTTGAAGGGAAGAATGTATACATATATCTTCCGTTCTTAAGCTGATTTTTCATATACCATTCAAATGCCGAATCTACGCTTTTGACTAAATCGCTCCTTGTTACTGAATCAACGGGTACAACGGTTCTGGAAAAAGCGATCTCCTTTGTTTCATCCATTCCTGCGGCAAGAACGAAATCCTGTGTCATAAAGGCGGTCAGCTTGCTTTCCTGCCATCCGTTCTCAGCCATTCCGGCATCAATTGAAAGCTGTCTTAAAAGTTCTGTCGCATCAGCGATCTGTCTTCTTGCGATCTGGGTTGAAAGCATTGTTGCGATCTTTCCATCCTTTGAAATTGAAAAACCCATTCCCTGTCTCATTTTAAGGGATACCGCCTGTTCGGAAGGTTTGATGTTTATTGCCGAATGAACCACTGAAATCTCGATGGAAGCAGGGTTTGCGTTGTTTACTTTTACTGACTTCACGATCTCTTTCATTGCATTTTCAAGTTTTGATGAAGATGAAAAAGCGACATCGGTCAATTCCCCTTTTCTGAAAACTGAAACCGCAAGCCCGACATTTCTTTTTGAAAGTGTTTCAGGGATGTCAGATGTGACATTGTTCTCATCACAAATTCCATCGGCATAACATTTAATTTTCTCTGCGATGAAGTGTGCTTCATTGAGTGTGAGCTTTTCATTGTTGAATGCTTCTATCTGAGCGACAAGAGGTATCTTTGAACGGTCTCTGACAACGGAAAACTCTGTCTTTCCAAGATATTTGCCGTCAACATTTACTGCTATTGTCCATGTTCCTGCTTTAAGCGGGCCGTTTCCTTTATAGTGAATTGTCGTGTTCTTCCAGTCAGGAGACATGTTCATTATTTTTGTATATGCTTTTTTCCCTTCCGGATCAAACCAGACGAACTCCGCATCATATTTGTTTTTAACAGGATTCCAGAAACCTCTTACAGCGTGATTTGTCTCATCTGTAGAGAGCGTGTCGCGCACTTCTGTCAATCCGCCGTTCCCTCCCGGTCTCGGCATTCCTACAACAAGTCCTGTAAGATTCCCTGAAAATTTTTCAGAAATCTCCGGTTTTGATGTACAGGATGAAATAATGGAAAAAGTGAACAAAAGAGAAGCAATGACGATCAGGTTCAGACATCTCTTTAAAAGCATGATAACCTCACAAAAATATTAAAAAACAAGCCAGATGTTACATAAAATGAAAAAAATGACAATTTTTGGATAAAAAAAACCCCGGGACGAACCCGGGGTATGAAATCGAAAAGGAATAAAACTATTTAGCGGCGCAAACAGTGATAGGATTTGTAAAAGCACCAGTTATATCACCAGCTCCATCAGCATAATTTTTAGGACTGTACCAAGTTGCGGATCCTGTAAAAGCCAGAGCACCTTCAGCCGTAACATCACCAAGAGTTGTTATGTTTGCGGTACCTTCCGCAAAAGCATGGTAGCAATCAATTGATAAACTGTTATTTACAACTGAAGCATCAACAAGAAACGCTAATGCTTTTCCAGTGTTGTAGAGAGAAACCGGAAGCTCACCCATTGCAAAATTATCTTCATCAACAACGAATATGACAACAGGATTAATCAGAGCATTACCCGACATACTATATTGTATAACTTGAAAACCATTGCCACTTGTATCTGTGAAATAATAAGCTGATGATACAGTTCCGTCAATTCCGCTACTAGGTACAAGGCTGAGACCTGCTCCGCCGTAAGTTCCGGTTGCGAAAGCAGATTGAACAATACCAACTCCATCTGCAGATGCGGTGTTTGCAACCTGATTTACTGAAAAATTGAAAGTTGCCGTTCCATATGGATTGGCGTAGGTGTTGTCAACTTCAAATTCTATACCACAGGCAGCTGACTGAGTCGGACAATTTTCAACAGAACACTTTGCAGTCTGATCGCTTGAACATGCACCGCTGAAACAAGTCTGCCAAGCCTGATAATCAGCTTGTCCCTGTGCTGTGCCTGCATCAAAACAAGCCTGAGCACAAGCATCATCCGAACATCCGTTTATACATGTTAAAATGTCTGCGCATCCTTCAGCCACAGAGTCACCAGTGTTGCCTGAGTCGCCTGAGTTGCCTGTGTTGCCAGTGTCACCGGTATTGCCTGAGTTGCCTGTGTTGCCAGTGTCACCGGTATTGCCTGAGTCGCCTGTGTTTCCTGTATCACCAGTATTGCCTGTATCACCTGTGTTGCCTGTATTACCTGTGTCGCCTGTGTCGCCGCCTTCAGCAATGCATCCTTTAGAGTCATCACAAACTTTACCATCATCTTCACAGTTTTTGTCTACCCAAACACTGTCAACGCACCACATGAAAACTTCACCGGAACATTTCTTTTCGCCATCTGTACATGATTCTGAATCTTCGGAACCGCAACTTGCAGCAAAAAGTGCAAGCGTTACAAGTACCATCGCAAGTAAAAGCTTCTTCATAAAATTACCTCCAAAAAAAATATAAAATTCGGCATAAACCGCAAATCCACAAGGAGCGATTCTACACTTGAGTAACATTCTGTCAAGCAAATTCTGAGCAGAGAAGGAGAGTTTGCAGAAAAAACAAAATAACTTCGAAAAAGTATCGAATTTAAAAAAAAGTGTTTTTAAATGTGTCATTTTTTAATACATATAATTTTGAACATTAAAAAAATGTGGCTGAAAAAAGGATTTTTAGTCACTCAACATTTTGAAATTACTAAAAAAAACATATATAAAAAAAATATTTGCATTTTAATATTAAAGTGTAAAATATTGTCAGGAGCAACCGGCTACATTTTTTTTAGTTTTTTTTAAAAGAAGGGGGTATTATGAAAAAAGAGATGAGAGCTGTTGAAGAAGAAGTGCCACTTGTCGTCGGTCTTAGTGCGCTAAGACCATTAAGTTCCTTTTCCTCAAAGCAGTGCTCAACTGCTTCACTGTTTCAACGAAAATTTTTTCCCGAATCAAGTCAGAGTGACTGGACAAGTTGGAAATGGCAGATCCAGAACAGCATTACAGATTCAAAAAAACTTTCCGAAATGTTTGCTTTGACTAAAGATGAACTGGATGCATTGAACAGTGGCGAAGTGACCCTTCCTTTCAGAATCACCCCTTACTATGCTTCTCTGCTTTACGGCAGGGAAAGTGATTATGCTCTCAGAAAAACAATGATACCTCTTTCAGATGAATTTTTTACCAGTTTCGGGGAAAGCGGAGATCCTTTGTGCGAAGAGCACATGTCTCCAGTTCCCAATGTTGTTCACCGTTATCCCGACAGAGTTCTTTTTCTTGCCACAGAATTCTGCAGTTCCTATTGCAGATACTGTACGAGACACAGGGTCGTCGGAAACAAGAACGAACTTCACAGGTTCAGCTCTAAATCATGGGAGAACGGGATCAATTACATTGCATCACATCCCGAAATAAGAGATGTCCTCATTTCAGGAGGAGATCCTCTTACAATGCCTGATGCAAGGATAGATTATCTTCTTTCAAGATTGCGTTCCATTCCTCATGTCGAGATCATCAGGATAGGGACAAAAGTTCCGGCTGTGCTTCCGCAGAGGATCACACCGAAACTTGTAAGAATGCTGAAAAAATATCACCCCCTGTTCATCAGCATTCATTTTACCCATCCGGATGAGATGACTCTTGAAACATCTGTTGCATGCAGAGCCCTTGCAGATGCCGGAATTCCCCTTGGAAGTCAGACTGTTCTGCTTAAAGGTGTGAATGATGATTCGAAAGTGCTGACAGATCTTTATCACCGGCTGCTGATGGTCCGTGTAAGACCTTACTATCTTTATCAGTGTGACCCTGTTCAGGGCTCTTCACATTTCAGGACAAGCGTTGAGACCGGACTCAGGATAATTGAGCAGATAAGGGGATTTACCAGCGGATATGCCGTTCCGACCTATGTTATTGATGCGCCCGGCGGCGGTGGAAAGATCCCGATACTGCCTGACTACTATCAGGGAAGGGACGACAACTATGTTTACCTGAAGAATTTTGAGGGAAAAAAATACCGGTATCCCGATCCGGTAAGAACTCCATCGCTTTAGTTTACCATCTTTTAAAGGTGAAAAATGAAAATCGGTTTCACATACGATCTTAAAGACGACTATATTAAAATGGGTTTCTCTACAGTTGAAGTTGCTGAATTTGACACTGTCGAAACGATTGAGGGTATTGAGAGTTCACTAAGGAAACTCGGTTATTCTGTTGACAGGATCGGATCTGTAAAATCTCTTATTTCGAGATTGAATGCAGGAGACAAATGGGACCTTGTATTCAATATTGCTGAAGGTGTCAGCGGTATAGGAAGGGAGGCTGCTGTTCCTGCCATACTCGATGTTTACAGTATTCCTTATGTGTTTTCGGATCCGATGGTGCTTTCTCTTACTCTTCATAAGGGGATGACAAAGCGGATAGTGAGAGACGCAGGCATAAAAACCCCTCAATTTCAAATAGTTTACTGTTCCGGTGATATAAAAAATGTTGACATCCCTTATCCTCTTTTTGCAAAGCCGCTTTCTGAAGGGACAGGCAAGGGGATCGGCGCTTTGTCAATGATAAACAACGGCGGTGATCTTGAAAAAGCGTGTCTGCAGATGCTTAAAGAATACAATCAGCCGGTGCTTGTTGAAAAATTTCTTCCAGGCCGCGAATTTACTGTAGGAATAACCGGAACAGGCAGCGACGCAAAGGTTGTCGGAATGATGGAGATAAATTTCCTTGCCGAAGCGGAAAGTGCCGCATACGGTCTTGTTAATAAGAAAAATTATGAAAAACTGATGAAATACACTCTTCCTGAAAAGGAGATGTACGATAAATGTGCTGAAACTGCACTTGCCGCATGGAGAGTTCTTGAGTGTCGTGACGGGGGAAGAATTGACCTGAGAAACAATGAGTCCGAAGAACCGGAATTCATCGAAGTCAATCCTCTTGCGGGGCTTAATCCAATTGATTCGGACCTTCCAATTCTTTCAAGAATGAACGGTCTTGATTATGACGGACTGATAAAACAGATCATGGATTCAGCAATAAAGAGGATTTTCGATGGAAAAAAACAGCAGTCATGAAATTCTTATCTTTCATCAATTTGTCCCTGATGATGCCCTTCCGGACGAAAAAGATGTTCTTGAGCAGGCGGAAGAGATCTCAAAAGTGCTTGTCAGATCGGGCTACAGCGTAAGAGCTGTTTCTGTAGACGACAAATTCCTTTTTATTCCTGATATATTAAAAAAGCCGTATGCAGTTTTCAATCTTGTTGAAACATTTAACGGGAGTGCGGTCAACGCCCATCTTGTCCCGCTTATGCTTGAGCAATTCGGGATCCCTTTTTCGGGCAATTCATCTTCGGCGATATTTCTGACGACCAACAAACTTCTGACAAAAGACATTCTTTTTGCCAACAATATTCCCACTGCAAACTGGCACATAAAAGGAAGAGATGAAGAATTTCAGAAGGATCTTTATATTTTCAAGCCGGTTTCTGAAGATGCTTCGATAGGGATAACAGATGAAAATCTGAAAATACTTGAAAGTTCGCAGCAGGCGGATGAAGCAATAGAATATTTTGAAAAGAAATATAATCTGCCATATTTCTGTGAAAAGTTCATTGACGGAAGAGAGTTCAATGTTTCAGTGATAGGCAGCAAAGGAGAGCCGAAAGTTCTTTTCCCTGCTGAAATGGTGTTTTTTCAGGAAGGACACGAGAACAAGATACTCTGTTATGACTCGAAGTGGAACGAAGAATCTGAAAAATATGATTCATCCAGAAGATCCTTCGATCTCGGGGACGAGGACAGAAAATTGATAAAAAAACTGAAATCAATTTGTGAAAAATGCTGGAAGATATTCGGTCTTTCCGGCTATGTGAGAGTAGATTTCAGAGTTGACGGATCGAACAATCCATATGTTCTTGAGATCAACGCAAATCCTTGCTTAAGTCCCGACAGCGGAATATTTGCGGCGGCGAAAAATGAAGGAATGAACTATGATCAGCTTATAAATAAAATTCTTGAGGAGTGCTTCAATGAAATTAAGAGATAAAATTGTTCAGACGGATCTTGAATTTATCCGGGAAATCCTGGTTTCAACAGGGTTTTTCTATGATTTCGAAGTTGCTACCGCAGTTGAAATAGGAGAAGAGGTGCTTGCAAAAGGTGACGCGGCGGGCTATCACTTCCTTTTTGTTGAAGATGAGGATTTCAAGCCGTATGGATTTACTTCATTTGGCGACATTCCATGCACAAAGAACCGTTTTGACCTTTACTGGATAGGAGTTCACGAAAAAATGAGAGGAAAAGGGATCGGCTCAGTTCTTCTCAAAGAATCGGAAAAAGCGGTAAAATCACTGGACGGAAAGATTCTTTATATCGAAACATCCGCAAGGGAACTCTATAACCCCACAAGAGGATTCTATCTTAAAAACGGATATAAAATCGAAACCATCCTTGAAGATTTCTACGACGACGGTGACGGAAAAGTGATCTATTCAAAGCGGCTTAATTGATCAAAAGCACCGTTTTTTCTCATTGCTTCAAAAAGGGCGACGCTGACTGCGCTTGAAAGGTTGATGCTTCTCACTTTTGTGTCCATGATGGGTAAAAACACGGTATTGTCTTGATGTTTCTGAAGTATTTCATCGCTAAGCCCGTTGCTTTCGCAACCGAAAACAAGGTGATCTCCCGGTTGAAAATCGGTCAGGTCATATCTTTTTTTCCCTTTTTTGGAGAAAAAGTGCATTCTGTCAATATCGTTATTTTCAAAATAATTTTGAACACTTTCCCACAAAATAACATCAACAAACTGCCAGTAGTCAAGCCCTGCCCTTTTTAGCATTGTATCATCAATTGAAAAACCGAGCGGCTTAACAAGATGAAGCCGGCACTTTAAAGCAAGGACGCTTCTAGCGATGTTTCCGGTATTCTGCGGAATCTCCGGATTTATCAGAACAATGTTGAACATGAATGCTCCGTTAAAACATTTTCCAGATCGCACAAAGCGGTATCTGATTGATATTGTTATGAATTCCAAAGTTGTTTGGTGAAATGTGGATTCCGTAAGGAGTTGACGGTTTTTCTTTCAGGAATTGCATCATGCTTTTTAAATTCCCTGTTGTTCCGCTTTTTACTTCAACTGGAATCACTTTATCCTGTTTCTGGATCACGAAATCAATTTCTGCCTGAGAATTCTGCTTTTCCCTTACCCAGTAAAAAAGTTTTTGCGGTCTATGCGGGTCGCTGTATGCAAGAATTTCAGTTCCGACAAAAGCTTCAACGATCTCACCTCTGTTTACAACACTGTTTTTAACATCCAGTATCCACTCTCCATCACTGAGTCCAAGAATTGCCTGAGCAAGACCGACATCAATGAAAATCGTCTTAAAAATTGAATAATTACATTCAGCCCCAAGCGGAACGCCGTTAGAAGAGGAGTGGCTGACCCTGTGAACCACCTGTGCCATTTCAAGAAGTTCAAGTGCCGGTTTTATTTCACGGCTTTTCAGAGTTTCATCAACCCTTGAATAAACAAATTTCCTGCCAAGCATTCTCGGCACGGCTGAAAAAACTTTGTCAACATGGTGTATCTGCTGATTTTTTGCATATTTAAGAAAATCCTGTCTGTATGTGTCAATAATATTATGGTGAATTTCGCTGACTTTTTTCAGATCTCTATGTTCAAGCCAGACACTCACTGCTTCGGGCATTCCTCCCACAGCCATATATTCACCGAAAAGAGTCATCAACTGATCAAGAAAAACCTCTGAAACCGGGTTTTGAGAATCGTGTTTATCGATATAATCACAAAGCATTTCTCTGCCTGATGCAGCAAGAAACTCTTTGAACGAAAGAGGGTAAAGATACATGCTGCTCACCCTTCCGACAGGCATTCCGGTTTTTTCAAGCACGAACTCAAGAAGTGATCCGGCAGAGATCACATGAAGCTGAGGCATCAGTTCATAAAAATATCTCAAAGCGGTGACAGCTCTTGGAACTGCTTGTATTTCATCAAGAAAAAGAAGTGTTTTTCCCGGAATGACAGCTGTATTTTTGGCAGCCGATATTTTTTCAATTATTTTCTGCGGCTCCAGATCTCCGTCAAAAATTTGAGAAAGATTATGGTCCTTTTCAAAGTTCACCTCGACAAAACTGTCAAAATGTTTTCCGAACTCTCTAATCAGATAACTTTTTCCGACCTGCCTTGCTCCCCGTAAAATCAATGACTTACGGATTGAACTCTCTTTCCATTTTAAAAGTTCATCAAGAAGAAACCGCTTCATTTTTCCCCTCCTTAAAACCTGAGAACAAAGCCCATTATATTATTATTTGCACAAAACACAATACCTGTTTTGAACAAATTTGCACAAAACAGATGGGGTGTTTTGAACATATCTGCACAAAAACATGGGGATGTTGTCCCGAAAAACCGTATTTCACAGCAAAAATTGATTTATTCTGACCGCTGGAATTTATCTGCCGAATTTTCCTTTTTCGCTTTTGTTGAATTCTTTCACTTTTTTAGCGATTTCTTTTTCCCATTCTTTTTTCATCTGCTGTTTTGATTTTGTTTTCCGCTGCTCAAGCAGTGCCAGTTCCGCTTGAAGTGAAAGATAATTCTGATATCTTCCCTGATCAAGCTCTCCTGTTTCAAGTGCTTTGGCTATTGCGCAACCCGGTTCTCCATTGTGAGTGCAGTCTGAAAATCTGCATTTTGACATGATGTCTTCAATATCTTCAAAAACCGCAGAAATACTTTCCTCTTCTCCCCAGAACTGAATTTCACGCATTCCGGGAGTATCGATGAGCATCGCTCCGTTATCCAAGAGAAAAAGCTGTCTTGTCGTTGTTGTGTGACGGCCTTTATGAACAGAATCGCTTATTTCGTTTACGCTCTGGATCTTTTTTCCAAGGAGCACATTCACGATTGTTGATTTGCCTACCCCTGAAGAACCGAGCAGAGCAACAGTTTTCCCGGCGATCAGATACGGTTTCAGTGTTTCAATGTGATTTTCCCTTGCTGAAACTGCGTGAACCGGCACACCGGGAGAAACGGCTTCAACTATCACTCTTGCAGGAAGAAAACCCTGCTCCTCAAATTCATAAAACAATGCTTTA
>ENA-UOWO01001989-UOWO01001989.1-activated-sludge-metagenome-genome-assembly--contig:-NODE-1989-length-26133-cov-17.439873_pt1 | contig 26133 bp, 21 predicted proteins | sample MGYA00238148_ERZ761564 | MGnify/ENA primary metagenome ERZ761564 (study PRJEB28885, sample SAMN05720194) | activated sludge metagenome | isolation source: Anaerobic digester | place: USA...
GTCAATGATGAGGATTATGAGAAGGCGGCGAAGATTCGGGATGAGATTTCTAAGCGGGAAGTGTAGAAAGGTGCAGGGTACAGGGTACAAGGTTTAGGGTTGATACAGATTGAGATTAGATGAGATTAGATTATATATGCCGTATTATATTTTATACGCCATGAGAAATTTTAAGGATTTGGAGGTTTGGAAAAGTGCCAGAACGCTAGCCAAAGAGATTTATTTGTTGACAGCAACCTTTCCTGTCGAGGAAAAATTTGGATTGACCTCACAGATTAGAAGATGTTCGGTTTCAATTGCCGCTAACATTGCAGAAGGGTCAGCAAAGAATTCTATTAAAGATTTTACCCGATTTCTTGAAATAAGCCAAGGTTCTTGTTTTGAACTCGAAAGCCACATCATCCTCGCCAGCGATCTGGGATTTATTGAAACTTCGCATTGCGAATTGCATCAAAAACATATCATTTTGCTGCAAAAAAGACTATACAATTTTATTAAACACAATCGTTCTAAGGTTAACGGCACTGCCTGAACCCTGAACCCTGAACCTTGCACCATGAAGCAATACCTCGATTTAGTAAAACACGTTCTTCAAAACGGCACCCAAAAAGGAGACCGCACCGGAACCGGAACCAAAAGCGTTTTTGGCTACCAGATGCGTTTCGATTTATCCGAAGGCTTCCCGATGGTGACCACCAAAAAACTACACCTCAAATCGATTATCTACGAGTTGTTGTGGTTTTTGAAAGGCGACACCAACATTGGTTACCTCAATGAAAATGGCGTCAGGATCTGGGACGAATGGGCAGATGCCGACGGTAACCTGGGTCCGGTTTACGGCCACCAATGGCGCAACTGGAACAGCGAGGAAATTGACCAGATTACAGAGCTCATAGATACTTTAAAAACCAACCCGAATAGCCGACGAATGCTCATTTCTGCGTGGAATCCGTCGGTTTTGCCGGACACGTCGAAATCTTTTGCAGAAAATGTAGCAAACGGAAAAGTCGCCTTGCCGCCTTGCCACGCTTTCTTTCAATTCTATGTGGCTGAAGGGAAATTGTCTTGCCAACTCTACCAACGCAGCGCCGATATTTTCCTGGGCGTTCCTTTCAACATAGCTTCTTACGCGCTCTTGACGATGATGATTGCGCAGGTTTGCGATTTACAACCCGGCGATTTCATCCACACTTTTGGAGACGCGCACATCTACAACAATCATTTTGAGCAATTGCAGTTGCAGTTATCTCGCGACCCCAAACCGCTTCCTAAAATGACCCTGAATCCCAATGTGAAAAACATCCTTGACTTTAGCTTTGAGGATTTTACTTTAACCGATTACGATCCGCATCCGCATATTAAGGGTGCTGTGGCGGTGTAATCGAAAATAAGCCCATGAAATTATTCCTAAAAAGAACAAGCCTTTTTTTCTTGGTATTGCTGCTGCTTTTCATCACGGCGTTTGGCGTAATGGATTACCTTGTCAATAAGGCGTTCGACAGTTATCGTGTCGATCCAAAAATTACCACTGTTTTCATGGGTGATTCGCATCCGCAATGCGCCGTCAACGACGCCTTTTTACCCAACGCTCGCAATTTTGCGCAGGCAGCCGAGGCTTCTTATTACACCTATTTCAAGATGAAGACGTTGCTTGAAAACAATCCGTCGATAAAAAAAGTCTACCTCGGCTTGGGCTATCACAACATCTCGTCCCATTACGACCAGTACATATACGGGGGCCATGCCAAGGATATTGCGGCACGGTATTTTTTCATTTTGCCGTTACAGGACAAACTCACTGTTTTGGCCAAAAACCCAATCGACGCCGTGGAATTGCTTGAGAACGCCTGGAACAACGGGTTAAAGAATCGAAAACTTGAAAATACCGACAATACCATTCTAGGACATTACGAAAATTTCTTTGTGGATGTGGCCGCGAGGAAATCTTCGATGGACAGAAGGCTCAAATTGCAATTTACCGAAAACGGCCAGTTGCGCGATTGCTCCGAATTCAATATCGGTTATTTCGACAAGATGGCTGCATTGTGCCGATCAAAAAATGTATCGCTCATCGTCATCAATACGCCCGTACATCCGTACTACAAAAGTCGTGTGCCCGAAAAATTTCGCGCGCGATACGATGAAATCCTCAAAAAAAACCGTTTGAACTTGTTTGCATTCGACACGCTTACGCTCAACGACAGTGCTTACGTGCCCGACGGTGACCATATTTCTGCTAAAGGCGCGATATACACCACGGCTTTGTTCAAACAATAACGTCACTTCAGGACATAAAAAAATCCTGAACTTTCATTCAGGATTCTTACAGAGCGGAAGACGAGGCTCGAACTCGCGACAACCAGCTTGGAAGGCTGGAGCTCTACCAACTGAGCTACTTCCGCGTTTTGGTGGGGCAAATATAGGCAATAAGTTTACTTACGTGCAAGTTTTTTTTAAAAAAAATGCAATCGGATTTTAATTTTTCCAACTGTCAACAGCCGCTAATTTATAACCGGTTTATCCTTAAATTGTTATATCTTTATTGGTGCTAAAATAGTTTGGCCCGAACCTACAAAATCTTCGCTTGCCTCTCCTATGCGTCAATTTATACTCATCCGATGTCTCGTTTTATGGTTGGCTTTTGGTGCACAGGCATCAATGGCTGGGGCTATTTTTCCACAAAATACAGATCCAGAGAAAATACTGGATATCGATTCGGTCTTTCTTCAAAAGCAAGGCAACAAAGTACTCGCCGCCTTTTACAAGCAACACAACAACAAAACCGTTTGGCTCAACAAGGCGCAAAGTCGGAAAATATTGCTCTCGACCTTGAACCAAAGCGCCGCCGAAGGATTGGATCCCGCTGCATTCGCCCTCGATTCGCTCAATCGTTTTGAGGCCTCGATGGCTGCATTGTCGGACGCACAAAGTATAGACTACGATGTCCTGCTCACCAGAAAACTGCAACGCTATGTCTGGCAACTCTCGGTCGGTGTGCACAACCCAAAGTGGCTCTATCGCGACTGGGATTTGACCCCAAAAGCGGTTGATGTCAACAAAATCCTCGACGGTCTGGAAAAACCAGACGCAATCGCGTCGCAACTCGAAAAACTCCAACCCAACCACGCGGTTTACCAAAGCCTTAAAAAAGCATTGCAATTGCTCAATAATTTTCCCGAGGACACTATTGATTGCATTACAATCCCTAGGATTCTGTACCCAACCGACACCGATTCATCGCTGATCCGCATCAAAAGAAAACTCATGTACTGGAAAGATTTGGCACCATCCGATTCAATCGATGTCACTTTTGACCACTCCACGTTCCTGGCCGTAAAGAAATTCCAGGCCAGACACGGCATCCGCGTAGACGGTGCGATTGGCAAAGCCACGGTCGACGCGCTTAATTTTACAAGAAACCGGCGGCGCGAACAAATTATCGTAAATCTTGAGCGTTGGCGATGGTTTCCGAGGGATTTCGGGCCGCATTATGTCTTGGTGAACATCCCGGATTACACGCTCAACGTCATCAAAAATACCGATACCGTGCAAACCCGACGCGTCGTGGTTGGCGTGATTGCCAGAAAAACGGCGGTATTGTCGTCTACCTTCAACAACATCATCCTGAACCCAACCTGGACCGTTCCGCCTACGATTCTTGAAGAAGATTTGTTGCCGGCCGCAAAGAAGAAAAAGAGTTATTTTGCTTCGAAAAAAATCACCATATACAATTCAAAGGGCGGCGTGGTGAGCCCAGCCAACTGGAATCCCGACAAATACAAGAACTATCGCTATGTACAAGCGCCCGGAGATGACAATTCGCTCGGCAACGTGAAATTTAATTTCCCAAACCACTACTCGGTGTACTTGCATGACACGAACCATCGGGATTATTTTAACCGTACCTTTCGCTCGCTGAGTTCGGGCTGCGTAAGGGTAGAGAATCCGCTGCCGTTGGCGCAATACATGCTCGGCGAAAAAAAATGGCCCATGGAGAAAATCTGCGACATTATTTTTTCGGGAAAAACCACCGTGTTGCCATTAAAGGAAAAAATAAACATCCATCAACTGTACTGGACAGCATGGATGGATGCTTCTGGAGTCTTGCAATTCCGTCAGGATATTTACAACCTCGACGATGAATTGTATGAGAAATTACGACAATAATTTGGGAGTCGCCATGCCGTTCCTTGACGGATGGTAAATAAACAGACACGATTTGTTTTTGATCAAATCAATAATAGCGTCGTTGAGCGCTACAGGAACCGCCGGACAACCTTGGCTCCTGCCCAATCGGTTGTGGTTGCGGATAAAGTCTTCAGAGACATAATCGGCGGCATGCATGACTACACCGCGATTGCGGGCGCGGTCATTTACGCCTCTTTCGAGTCCGTCCAGTTTGAGTGACTTGCCGTGTTTGCCGTTGTATATTTCACCCGTCGCATAAAATCCGAGGCTGCTTTTAAAAGAGGAATCTGTATTTGAAAATGAGGTAGCGAATTCCTCTCCGGTGTTGCGTCCGTGGGCGACAAGCGAATTGAGCACTACGGTGTTGGTGCTCAAATCAATTACCCATAGCCGCTTTACGTTGGATGACAAGCTAAAATCGATCAATGTTAATATGTCTTTTTTAACCAGTCCCTTTTCTTTGAGGTCATAAAACCCTTTGAGTGCCTGCGAGAAACTCTCTATTTGAGGTAACGCAAGGTTGTGCGCGTGTAGCCCATTGTATACCGAGGTTACTTTTGCTTCGAGCGCAGATTTAGAATTGCTGGCCAATAACGGAGGATCTATCTTGTGTGTTTGTTTGGCAGAATCGGCTGTATTGGGGTTGAACGCGAACGATAGGAACGCGGCCATTGCTAGGGGAAATATTTTATAAACCATTCTTGTTCTTTAAGTTAAACGTAGATGTTGGGACGGCAAACATAGGACAATCTGCTTAGACTGGCAATTTTTTTATGATATTTTTATCGATTATCTGCAAAATAAATCGACGAAATGTGTTTTTTCTCGACCTAGGCGTTTTAAAAAAGCACGGAAACAGCTAACGAAAAAGCTTAAAAATTATTGCAATGCTATTGTGTTAAAAGATTTAATGGTTACTTTTGTTTTACCAACCAAATCCTATATGACCAAATTCCCCTACCTACTGACCATAGCCATTGGCCTGATTTCCAGCTTGTGCTGCGGTCAAAAAAAGGTGTTGCGTGCCATCCCGGCAAGCAAAATGGTCATCGACGGGAAATTCGACGAGCCCATCTGGGAATACGCACCCATCGCCAAAGATTTTGTGATGTTCGCGCCCGATAACGGCAAACCCATCTCAGAGAACAAGAAAACCGAAGTGCAAATCGTCTACAATGACGACGCCATATACGTGGCCGCCAAACTCTACGACGACGAGCCCACCAAAATATTGCGTGAGATTACCCAACGCGACATCTTTGGGACCTCAGAGCACTTTGGCATTTTCATCAACGGATTCAACGACAGCCAACAGGACTTCAGGTTTTTTGTAAGCGCGTCAGGCGTGCAGATGGACTGTATCTTTACCAATGCCGACGGCGAAGATTTCACCTGGGATGCCATCTGGGACAGCAAAGTACTCCTGACCGATTTCGGCTGGACCGTAGAGATGAAAATCCCCTACGCCGCTTTGCGTTTCTCTAAAGAAAAAAACCAGGTTTGGGGCGTGAATTTCTATCGTGAACTGCGCCGTTACCGCCAATCATACACCTGGAATTACATCGATTCTAAAATCAACAATGAAAGCGCGCAGTCGGGCGTACTCGAAGGAATTGACAACATCAATACGCCTACGCGGCTTTTCTTTATACCCTACGCTTCGTACTACCTCAATGCCAATGATTATCAAAAAGTCAAAGGTGAAGTCAAAGGCGGGCTTGATATCAAATACGGGATTACCGACGCTTTTACGCTCGATGCCATCCTGATTCCCGATTTCGGCCAGACCAAATTTGACAACGTCGAGTTCAACCTGAGCGCGTTCGAGCAACAATTTGCCGAAAACCGACCGTTTTTTACAGAAGGAACAGATTTGTTCAACAAAGGCAATCTTTTATATTCCCGCCGGATTGGGCAAACGCCTGGAATCGAACTAAAAGGAAACGAAACGGTTGAGGAATTCCCAAGTTCGATCAAACTCATCAACGCCCTTAAAGTTTCGGGGCGCACCAAGGACGGGCTTGGCGTAGGTGTGCTCAATGCCATTACCGAGAAAACCAGCATCAATATCACCGATGCAACCACAGGTGGGTTCATCCGAAGGGAAGTGCTCGCGCCACTTAGCAATTACAACGTCGTTGTACTCGACCAACGTTTCCGCAAGAATTCTTCGGTATCGTTTGTCAACACCAACGTCACACGAAACGGAAGTTTTCGCGATGCGAATGTATCGGGCTTGTTGTTCAACCTCAACACCAAAGCCAATACCTACAATATGCAGGGCGAAATGAAATACAGCTACATCAAGGAAAATCCGATAGACAAAAAGGGTTACAACACCGCGCTTTCCATCGGCGAGACCAGTGGCAAATACCGCTATTCGGTAAGCGGACGCTACATTTCTAAAGATTACGACCCGAACGACCTCGGCATCAACTTCATCACACATTACCACGCGCTGCAAGGCCAGGCGAGTTACCGCATCCTGAACCCAACCAAGACATTCAACACTTTCCAGGTTTCTGCCGATTTGTATTCGGAGTTTGACAACCGCACAGGAAGACTACAAGCCGGGAACATCAACCTCGGGCTCGATACCAACAGTAAAAAAAACGACTATTATGGCGCCGGAATCAGCATCCGCCCACATGAGATCTACGACTTTTACGAGCCGCGGACCTCAGAGGAGTCGCGCTTTGTAACCTCGCCAGAATTCGCCGAACTGCGTTTGTACTATTCACCCAACTACAACCGCAAGTTCGTTCTGGACCTCAACTCCACTTACGCTGTCATCAATGAAAAGGATCGCGTAAACTACGGGTTTACCATCAGCCCGCGTTACCGCATCAGCGACCATATTTCCTTGATTTACCGTTTCAACTTCTTCCGCCAGAACAACAACACCGGCTATTACGACACTTTCGACGAGGATGCCAATGCACTCACCGACGACAAAATCATTTTCACGCGCCGCGACCGCATTACCTACACCAACACGCTCGAAGGCAAATACGCCATCAACAATAAAATGAACCTGAATTTGTTGTTGCGCCACTATTGGTCGTATGCCAAAAACCGTGACATCCTTGAACTCGCACCAGACGGCCGCCTGATTGACAATCTCACTTATCCCGGAACACAGGATTACAGTTTCAACACCTGGAATTTTGACCTTTCCTACAACTGGTGGTTTGCGCCCGGCAGCCAGATTACGTTGCTCTACCGCAACAATGCACTCATCAGCGACACAATCAGTTCTACGGCTTTTGACCGCAACCTCAAGGATTTGGTCAACAACAAACAGCTCGACCACATCTTTTCTATCAGTTTCCGCTATTTTATCGACTACAATTCTTTGCGCCCTTAGCGGTTATTCGTAAATTTGAAGCTATTCCGGCTGTACGCTGTATCTTTTGTCCGCTAAAGAAGCGGAACAAAAGGATGCCGCTGCCATCCGGGCTAGGCGAAGCACTTCAACATTCAAAATTCGTTGTTTACCATTCAACATTGTTTTCTTGAAGTTTGAACGCCGAACCACGAACGCTCAATTTTGAAATAAAAAAAATGAACAAAAAAGTCATCCTCATGATCCTCGACGGTTGGGGAAAATCGCCCGACCCGAAAGTTTCGGCACCAGACAACGCCAAGATTCCATTCATCAATTCACTCTACAAGAATTATCCCAACGCACAGCTCCGCACCGACGGGCTCAACGTGGGCTTGCCCGAAGGCCAGATGGGCAACTCAGAAGTAGGCCACATGAACCTCGGCGCGGGTCGCATCATTTACCAGGATTTGGTTAGGATTAACCTCGCGGTAGAAAACAAAAGTTTCAATAAGGAGAAAGCCATAGAAGACGCGTTCCATTACGCCAAGGAATACGACAAAGACGTGCACCTGCTCGGTCTCGTTTCTGATGGTGGTGTACATTCGCACATCAACCACCTCAAAGGCCTCATCGATGCCACGCATGATTTCGGGCTCGAGAAAGTGTTTGTCCACGCCTTTACCGACGGCCGCGATGTTGACCCGAAATCGGGAACGGGTTTTATCGGTGACATCGTGAACCATTGCAAAGGCACCTCGGTCAAACTGGCCTCGGTCGTCGGCAGGTATTATGCCATGGACCGCGACAAACGCTGGGAACGCGTGAAGCAAGCGTACGATTTATTGGTACATGGAACCGGCGAACATTCGACCGATGCCGTAAGAAGCATCGAGGCCAATTACGCAAAGAATGTCACCGACGAGTTCATTCGGCCAATCGTGATGGTCAATAACCATGGCGAACCAACCGTTGTTATTAAAGAGGGCGATGTGGTGATTTTTTTCAACTTCCGCACCGACCGCGGCCGCCAGCTCACCGAAGTCCTGTCGCAGAAAGACCACCTCGATTTCAATATGCACAAGATGAACCTGTATTACGTCACCATGACCAATTATGACGATACGTTCAACAATATTTACCGGATTTTTGACAAGGACAACATCACCGAAACCTTGGGCGAAGTCCTCGAAAAACACTCCAAAAAACAAATCCGCATCGCCGAAACCGAGAAATACCCGCACGTCACTTTCTTTTTTTCGGGCGGACAAGAGGAACCGTTTGAGGGCGAGACCAGAATCCTGCGCGACTCGCCCAAAGTAGCCACTTACGATTTGCAACCCGAAATGAGCGCGTTTGCACTCGCCGACGCACTCGTTCCTGAACTCGATAAAAAAGAGGTCGATTTTGTCTGCCTCAACTTTGCCAATGGCGATATGGTGGGCCACACCGGCGTTTTCGAAGCGGCGGTGAAAGCCTGTGAAGCCGTAGACCAATGCGTAGAAAAGGTAATTACAGCCGCACTCAAAAACGGCTATACCACAATCGTAATCGCCGACCACGGCAACTGCGAAACCATGGTTAATCCCGACGGAAGTCCCAATACGGCACACACCACCAATCCGGTGCCGATCATTTTAGTAGATCCTGAGCTCAAGCAAATCCACAACGGTATTTTGGGCGACATTGCCCCGACAATCCTGGATTTGATGGGCATTGAACAACCTGCGGCGATGACGCAACATTCTCTTTTAAATTAATTTTTTACTTTTGAAGCAGACTTTTTATGCAATGATAGTCCTGTTTTGTACCACTTTTGTTTGGGCGCAAAGCAGGATTACCGATCAGAACAATATCGGTTGGATGGCTTATAATGGCACCTTTACGGTTGCCAACCATTTCTCGATCCACACCGAATACCAATGGCGCCGCGATGACTATGTGCAGCAATGGCAACAAGGCTTGTTGCGTGTGGGTGTCAATTACAAATACAATGACGAGACATTGTTTCGGGTGGGTTACGCCTGGGCCGAGACTTATCCGTATGGCGACATTCCGCTCAACGGTATGGGCAAGGATTTCACAGAGCACCGCATTTACGAAATGGCACAACTCTCGGGTAAGATTTCAAAGCTCGGCATCAGCCACCGGATCATGCTCGAACAGCGTTGGATTGGACGTTACTCTACGGCAAATCTTGACAAGGAAGACAGCTATTTGTACCTGAATCGCCTGCGTTATATGTTGCGTTTGCAGTTGCCTGTTTACGAGCAGTTGTATGTTGCGGCTTATGATGAAATCTTTGTTGGGTTTGGCGGGAACATCGGGGAAAACATTTTTGACCAGAACCGTTTTGGCGCGCTCGTGGGTTATAATTTCTGTAAAAATTTCCGTGCCGAAGGCGGTTACCTGAGCCAAATCGTGCAACTCGGGCGCGAAGTTGGCGGCAAAAATGTCTTCCAGAAAAACAACGGCTTCATCGTTTCGGGGATTTTCAATTTCGATTTGCGCAGTGGTAACGCCGATGCGAAATAGACAATGCCAAGTTTAATAGTAACACAGATTGCACAGATTTACACAGAATGGACGACACAAAAATCTGTGCTAAACTGCGCAATCTTTGTTTAAAAAAGCGCTCGGATATAAATTAAGGTTTTCCCAATCTTATACTTTCAAGATTGATTTAATTACTATTTTTGCCGTTCGAAATCCATTACAATGATCATCCAGAAAAGCAGAGAAGAAATTGAACTGATGCGTGAAAGCGCGCTCATCGTATCCAAGACGTTGGGTATGATTGCGAGTGAAATCAAACCCGGCGTGACTACTTTATACCTTGATAAACGTGCCGAGGAATTCATCCGCGACCATGGCGCAGTACCCAGTTTCCTGGGATTGTACGGTTTCCCCAATTCGCTTTGCATGAGCCCCAACGCCCAAGTCGTACACGGACTCCCGAATGACAAACCACTGGAGAGCGGCGATGTAATCTCGGTAGATTGCGGGGCGTTTAAAAACGGTTTCCATGGTGACCACGCCTACTCATTCGAGATTGGCGAAGTAGCGCCCGAAACCAAAAAACTACTACAAGTCACTAAAGAATCTTTATACGTTGGCATCCGTGAATTCAGGCTCGGCAACCGCGTAGAAGATGTGGGCAATGCCATCCAGAGATACACTGAAGAACGCGGGTATGGCGTGGTGCGAGAACTCGTCGGGCACGGTCTGGGACAGAAAATGCACGAAGACCCGGAAATGCCCAATTACGGCAAACGCGGTCGCGGCAAATTGTTTGTAGAAGGCATGGTGGTGGCCATTGAGCCGATGATCAACATGGGTACGCGCAACATCAAACAATTAAAAGACGGCTGGACGATACTCACGGCCGACGGCAAACCTTCTGCGCACTTTGAACACGATGTGGCGCTGGTAGATGGCAAACCCGAATTGTTGTCGACTTTTGCCTACATATACAAGGCCTTGGGTATTGAGAGCGACGAGGAGGATGAATTTAGGAAAGTGCCTTTAGTAGTTTGATGAAAAAACTCTTCAAAATAATATTAAACACCATTCCACGTCCGCTGCTGATCAGGCTCAGCTATGTCGCGCGTCCGGTTTTGGCCGCATTGCTAAAAGGCGATAAATTCACCGACCCGATTGACGGCAAGAGTTTCAGGATGTTCCTGCCTTATGGTTACGGGACGCAAAGAAACAATGTGCTCTCGCCGAGTACGCTTTCACTTGAAAGGCATCGACTGCTTTGGCTCTACCTCAAAAACGAAACGGATTTTTTTACGGCGCCCAAAAAAGTGCTGCACTTTGCACCAGAACAAGCGTTTTATCAACTGTTCCGCAACCAGAAAAATCTAGACTATACGACTACCGATTTGTTTTCGCCGCTCGCTGATGTCAAAGCCGATATTTGCAATTTGCCATTCGATGACAACAGTTACGATATTATTCTGTGCAATCACGTTCTGGAACACATTCCAGACGACACCAAGGCAATGCAGGAATTGTATAGGGTTTTGAAACCCGGCGGAATGGGCATTTTCCAGATTCCGCAGGATTTGTCCCGCGCGGTTACTTTTTCGGACGATTCGATTACCGATGCCAAAGAACGCGCGAAGATTTTCGGCCAGTACGACCATGTACGTGTGTATGGTCGCGATTATTTCGACAAACTCCGAAGCATCGGATTTACCGTAATGGAGGAAGACTACACCGCCAAAATAGCACCCGAACTTGTTGAGAAATATTGTCTGGCCAAAGGCGAAATCATCCCGGTTTGCTTCAAATAATATCCGCCCAGACGGTCAAAGGCATTGCTGTAAAACATAATTCGTTATATTTACGACTCTAACAACCCCGTTATGCGAAACTCGTTTATCTTTAGATTGCTACTGCTTCTTGTATTTGCTTCTGTCCAGGCACAAGTCCAGACCGAAGTGCTTCCGCCGTACAATATCCGCACAATAACTTTTGCCCAAAACGGCCAGAACATCGTCCCGATTTTTAGACTTGGCGACGCATTCCAGTTGCAGTTCGACGATTTGTTCGGGAACGAGGCCAATTATTATTATCAATTTGTGCATTGCGATTACGACTGGAAACCCTCGCAACTCTCGCGCAATGAGTACCTGCGTGGCTTTGACGATTTGCGCATCCAAGAGTACACCAATTCGTTCAATACCTTACAGATCTATTCGCATTATCGCTTGACTATCCCCAACAGGAATACGGGTTTGCTCGTATCGGGCAACTACATCATGAAAGTACTCAATGAAGACCGCGAGGTTGTTTTTTCACGAAGATTCATCGTATATGAAGAACTTGTCAGCGTCCCCATGCAGGTCAAACGCGCCAGGAATGTCAAGGATATCGATTACAAGCAGAATATTGAGTTTTCTATCAAGTCGGCCAACATCCAATTTCAAAGCCCGCTTACCAATGTTAAGGTACTTCTGGTTAAAAACGGACAACTCAACAACACCATTGCCAACGTCAAGCCCATGTACACCATAGGCAACGACCTGATTTATAAATACGACGCCGAGACCCAATTTTGGGGTGGCAACGAGTTTCGTTATTTTGAGAATAAAGACATCCGCGCGGCGAATAACTTCGTAGGCAGGATAGACTCCAACGGCGGCATTTACAACGCGCATTTGTATACCGACAATGCCCGGGCACGCGTGCCTTACACCTACAATCCAGACATCAACGGGAATTTCATCGTCAAAAACGTCAATGCAGAAAACAACGAAATTGAGGCCGATTACGCCTGGGTGTTTTTTACGCTGTCGGCACCGGCCTACTATGGCAAAGGCGACATCTACGTGAACGGCATGTTCAACAATTACGCGCTTACGCCAGAATACAAAATGGATTTCAACAGCGAAAAAGGCGTGTTTGAAAAAGCCATTATGATCAAACAGGGTTTTACCAATTATCAATATGTCATCGCCGATAAAGCGGGAAAGGTCGACAATGAAAACGCCATCGATGGCAACTTTTACCAAACCGTGAATGATTACTTTACACTGGTGTACTACAAGGAAAACAACCAGCGTTATTTTAGGATAATTGGTCGTGGCATCGCGAGCTCAGAAGACATTATCAATTGATGAAATTTAACTTTTAAAAAACAATCGGCAATCTAATTTTTGTAAATTTGACAGCAGCAAAAACCTAATTTACAATGGTTTCACAAATTACCAGAGGCATAAAAATTTCGGTCTTGACGACTTTTGAAGGCACATACTTCAAAAATCACAAGATCCATTTTGCCTTTAGTTATGAGATTACGATAGAAAACCACAGTAAAGATTCTGTTCAGCTCACGTCAAGACACTGGGAAATTTACGATTCGCTTAATGAGCTTGAAATCGTGGATGGTGAAGGTGTCATCGGCAAAAAACCGGTACTCAAGCCAGGGGAACTACACACTTACAATTCGGGCTGCCTGCTCTCCTCGCCTTTCGGGGCGATGCGCGGCCACTTCAATATGATCAATTTCACGACCGCTAAAAACTTCCGCGTGATCGTACCCAATTTCAAACTTAGCGCACCTTTTGCGTTGAATTAGTTGGTATTGATTGGAATCACCTCATCTTTTGCAATCAAATACACTTGGTCTTCAGTGTCTGGTGTGAGGCAATATTTGCCAGTGAAAATTCCAAACGCGGGTAAAATCATCTGTTTCGGACGTTGGAAAAAACACGGCAACCTAAGCGACTGCCTGCCAATACCGCGCAAATAAATACCCGGATGGATGTGTCCGCAGAAATTAAAATATCCTTCGCGTCCGTCGGGATGGTGTGTGAGTAAAAACCCATCGATCACCATTTCGGGAACAATCGCAATGCCCAAATTGCTGTAATGTTTTTTTGAAATGATGTCGTGGTTGCCTTCTACCAGCACCACACGCGCGGTAATCTCGGTGACCCAAGTCGCAAACAAATCCCATTCATTGTTGATTTTGCTATGGAACAAATCGCCAAGGAACACAATGGTGTTGGGTTTGAAAAAATGCACGACATTGTCGAGTCGTTCAAAATTTTCATGTACGGCTTCATGCGGAATGGCAAAACCGTGCTTTCTAAAATGCGCCACCTTGCCCAAATGTACGTCAGAGATCATCAGCACATTTTCGCGTACCCAGAAAATCGCCCCGCTTTGGTGCAATACAAAATATTGGTCGTTGATGGTGATGGGTAGCGTCATTTCATATAAGAGTTAGTCATTTTTTTGATTCGTTCCGATAAGGTCTCGCTCGATAATTTCTCCCTCAAGCGGTCGGTGATTATTGGGAAACTGAACGGCGTGGGTTTCTGGCACGGTTTCCAGACGATTATTTGTTCATTGATACGCTCGAGCGCCTCGATCAATCGGCCTTCTTCGAGTTGATGTTCAAAAGTTTCGCGATAGGCTTGCTGCAACAGCAGGTTGTCGGGTTCATAATCGCGGAACACTTCAAAAATAAGTTGCGAACCGCTTTGCAAATGTTTGGTCTTAATCGGTCGTCCCGGCATTCCTGTAAAAACCAAGCCTGAAATTATTGCGATGTCTCTAAATTTTCGCCGCGCCATCTCGGTCGCGTTTAAGCTTTTCTGCAAATCGTGGTGCAGGAATTCGGTCGTGAATAAATTGTTGTCAAACACCGCTTGCAGGTCGATTTCTGTATCCGACAGCAATTCGAATCCGTAGTCATTGTACGCGAGAGAAAACGAAATCGGCGAGAGAAAACTGATCCGATAGGCCATCACACTGGCCAACGCCTCGTGCACAAATCGCCCTTCAAACGGATAAAAAACAGCATGGTGACCTTCGCGGGTTTTGAAAGTTTCAATCAAAAATTCATCGGCATCGGGAACAATACTTTCCTTGCGTTGCCTTTTGAAAAGCGGCGCGAGTGCCCTAAGTTCGGGAGTCACATTCCCCGAATTGGCCGCGTATAATTCCTGGCGCAAGAGTTCACTCATTTGCGCCGACAGCGTCATGCGCCCGCCCATCCAACTTACGGTGCGCGATTCCTTTTTGGGATCGGCTTTGCGCACCAAAACCTGCATGTCCTTGACCCGGAAATACTCCAGTTTTTTGCCAGCAAATGAAAACGTATCGCCGGGTTTGAGTTTGGAGATGAACCATTCTTCAATCGTCCCGATGTAGCCACCGCTCATGAACTTGACATTTAAAACCGCGTCGCCAACAATGGTCCCGATCTGCATCCGATGCTGCATGGCAATCCGTCGGTTGGTGATCCTGAAACAACCATTTTCGTCAATCTCGACTTTCTTATATTCGTCATACGCCTGCAAACTTTGGCTGCCATTGCTGATAAAATTGAGGATCCAATTCCAGTTTTCGGGTGTCATGGTTTGGTAACAAAACGTGTTTTGTACTTCTTTGAAAATCTCCGAAGGCAAGAATCCGTCGGAAACCGCAAGCGTATTGAGGTATTGCACCAGTACGTCCCAACTGTTCAGGTACGGCGCGCGATCTTCGACTACCGTCTCTGCTACTGCTTTTTTCAAAGCCGAGGCTTCTACAAGTTCAATGGCGTGCGTAGCCAGGAAATAAATCACACTTTCCTTTCCGGGTTGGTGACCACTGCGCCCGGCGCGTTGCAGGAAGCGCGCAACACCTTTGGGCCCGCCCACTTGTATGATGGTTTCTACGGGCGCAAAATCGACCCCCAGATCGAGGCTCGATGTACACACCACGACTTTCAGCTCTTCATTGCGGATGGCATTTTCTACCCACAGTCGCGTGTCGCGATCAATACTCCCGTGGTGCATCGCCATCTCACCCGCAAACTCGGGGTATTTCTCAAGCAAAGTCTGGAACCACAATTCACAGGCCGACCGTACATTGGTAAAAATCAGCGTCGTCTTGCTTTCGCGGACGATTTTTGCAACCTCATCGATCAGGTGCAAACCCATATGCCCGCGCCACGGATAGGTTTCCATTTTTTCAGGAATGATAGACCGCACCTTGATTTTCTTGTGCAAATGGGCCTTGATGAGTACCGAGTTTCTAAAATGCTCCGAATCAATCCCCAATAATACTTCGCGCGCCTGTTCAAGATTCCCGATAGTTGCCGAAATACCCCAAATCCGCATGCACGGCGCGATAACTTTAAGCCGTGATAAAGCCAATTCGGTCTGGACGCCGCGTTTGGTACCCAACAATTCGTGCCATTCGTCAATCACAATCGTCGAGCAATTTTGAAATAGTTTGGGATATTCTTTAGTCGCGAGCAGCAATTGCAAACTTTCGGGCGTGGTAATGAGCAAATCGGGCATTTTGGTTTTTTGTTTGGCGCGTTCTACTGCCGTTGTATCGCCCGAGCGAATACCCACTGTGATGGGAAGTTCAAGGTCGTTTATAATGCGCTCAGCAGCTTGTTTAATTTCTACCGAAAGCGAGCGCAACGGTGTGATCCAAATCGCCTTGATTCCTGCTTTTGGCTTGCCCGATCTTGGATTTTCCTTGAGGTAATTAAGCACAATCGGGAACCACAAAGCATAGGTTTTGCCGCTTCCGGTGGGCGCATTAAGCAAGCCGTTTTTGCCCTGCAGGAATGCCGTCCAGGTTTGTTGCTGGAACGGGAAGGGTTTCCAACCTTGATTAGAAAACCATTTTTCGGCAATATCAAACAGTTGTTTCCGATTCATGGCGCAATCATGTTTTTTAGGTTTTCGATAGAATCAGCTTCGTGGATTTTTTTGTCATGCCGCCAGCGCAAAATTCGTGGAAACCGTGTCGCCACGCCGCTTTTGTGCCGTTTGGACAGCGCAATCCCTTCAAACCCGATTTCAAAAACAAGCTCAGGAGTGACGCTGCGCACCGGACCAAAACGTTCTACCGTGTGCTTTTTGATCCAATCGTCTACACGACGAAATTCCTCGTCGGTCAAACCCGAATAAGCTTTGGCAAACGTGACGAGTTCGCGCGCGCCGTCATCACCCGTCTGCCACAACGCAAAAGTGTAATCGGTAAACAGATTCGCGCGTCTGCCCGAACCGCGCATGGCATAAGTCAAAACCGCATCGATGGTGAGCGGCTCGATTTTCCATTTCCACCAATCGCCTTTCTTTCGGCCCACTTGGTAGGGCGAACTTTTGCGTTTGAGCATCAGGCCTTCGCTCTTCATCTCGCGCGAGCGCAGCCTTTCTTCGGCGATTTCTTCCCAGGAATTTAGCGAAACGCTTTCTGACAATTGCAGCGGCAGGTTTTTACCGTGTACCGATTCCATTAAATCTTCCAGCAATTGTCGCCTTTCAAGGTAACTTCTCTCGCGGATGTCCTCATTTTGCCATTCGAGCAAATCGTAAACCTTGATAATGACCGGTGTTTTTTGCAGCAACGACTGCGAAACGGTTTTGCGTCCGATGCGCGTCTGCAGATCATTGAACGTGCCGACTTGCCCGTCGGGAAACGGTAAAATTTCACCGTCGATTACGGTGCCATCAGGGATATTTTTGATAAACGATTGAAACTCGGGATATTTGTCGGTCACCAATTCCTCGCCACGGCTCCAGACATAAATTTCGCCGTCGCGGATAATCGTCTGCGAACGGATACCATCCCATTTGTGCTCGATGGCCCAATCATCTGGGTTTCCTAGCGATGAAGGTTCGCCTTCAATAGGATACGCGAGGTAAAACGGATAGGGCTTGGATTGAAAATCACTGCTTTTTTCATCCAAAATCAATTCCTGGAAAGAAATCGTATTGGGGTTCCAGTCGCCCATGAGTTTGTAGGCGAGGATGTCTTCATCAACACCGGTGGCTTTAGACAGCGCACGTGTCATGAGTTTTTGGCTTACGCCGATTCTGAAACTTCCGGTAATGAGTTTGGTAAAAACGAAGCGCTCGTAATAATTGAGGCTGAGCCAGTTTTTATGTAAATATTCGCGCTTCTGCTCGTCGGTTTGCTTTTTGAGCGCAATCATCTCTTGCAGGTATTCGGTAAGGCTTTTGTCAGAATGTTCGTTTGTTGTTGGGATAACGAGCGCGATGGTTTCGGCCAAATCGCCTACAATATGGTAACTTTCCTCAAACAGCCACAACGGAATGTTCGCGAGTTCGTTCGCCCAAAGCCGCAGCAAAGTGGTATTGACCGGTCGCGGCGGACGACGGTGTGAAAGGATGGCAATGGTCCACACTTTATCCTCATCCGACGCCTGCCGAAAATAGTCTGTGAGCGCTTCTACCTTAACCGACGTTTTATTAGAACTGTCGAGGGTTTTGATAAGATTGGCGAAGTTTTTCATGCGGCGGATTCTGAAATTTCCTGGGATTCTCCTTCGATTGTATCACCTTCATCGCCCTCGTATTGTGTCTGCTCGGTACGCGCGTCGTAACCGATTTCGCGCAGGTACCGCGAGAAAATATCCGAATAACCGTGCGTACAAATAATCTTTTCGGCACCCGTTACCTTGATGCTTTCAAGCAATCCCTGAAAGTCGCAATGGTCGCTGAGCACGAAGCCTTTGTCTATGGCTCGCCTTCTCCTGGCACCTCGAAATGCCATCCAGCCGCTTGCCGACCCGGTGACAAAAGGCGTCATTTTACGGATCCATGTGCTGCCATGCGCGCTGGGTGGTGCCAGGACAATGTTTCCGGCAAATTCTTCGCGTTTGGTTTCGGAAGTGATACGCGTCGTTGGCGGAAAATCGACCATAGGGCGCAAGACATTGGTCATGTTTTCTATGGCGCCATGCGTGTAGATTTTACCGATGTCGGTGTCGAGGTATTTGAGCAACCGTTGGGCTTTCCCGAGCGTGTACCCAAACAAGATTGACGTTTGCCCGTTGGCTTTGTTCTCGGCCCACCAGTTGTTGATGTCGGTCATAACCTCGGCTTGCGGCGTCCATTTAAAGGCGGGCAAACCGAAAGTATTTTCGGTGATGAAGGTGTGGCATTTGACGACTTCATAAGGAACAGAAATACCGTCGTCTTCAGTTTTATAGTCTCCGGTAAACACCCAGACTTCGCCTTTGTACTCCACGCGGATTTGCGCACTGCCAATGATATGACCCGCCGGATGCAGCGAAAAAGTCACGCCGTTGATCGTGAAGGTTTCGTTCCAGTCTTTACCCGTAACGTTGATGTTTCCCAATCGATGTTTGATGATGGGCACATTAGTGTGGTGTGTAATGTAATTTTGGTGTCCCCAGCGCGAATGGTCGGCATGACCGTGGGTAATGATGGCATTTTTTACAGGCCGCCACGGATCAAGATACACGTCGGCTTGCCGGCAATAAATGCCCTTATCATTGAAAACGAGAAGCGGTTGGTTCATTAAAAAACGATTTTTATAAATTTACGGCGATGCACTTATATTGTGCCTCGATTTTTTTATAAGTTTAACCATTGTTGAGCGGCTGTTTCAAGGCGTACTTTGGAGCGTCTTAACTCGAACTTAAATTTGGCTGATTTTCAAAATAACCTTTGTACTTTTGCCATCGATTATGCGATTCGTAGTTTTTGAATCGACTGATTACCATATCACTAATTATTTAAACACAACGATACCATGTTAAAAGGATTTTTTCACGTCCCGAAAGCAGTTAACGAACCTGTAAAATCGTACGCCCCCAATTCTCCCGAAAAAGCCGCTGTTTTAGCGGCTTATAAAAAGATGTGGAACGAGACTATTGAGGTTCCGTTGTACATCGGCAGCGAGCAAATCAAAACAGGAAATACCCGCAAGATGACCGCGCCGCACGACCACCAACACGTCGTAGGAACCTATCATCTGGCCGAGAAAAGCCACATCGAAAAAGCCATTGCAAACGCTTTGGAATCGCGTACCAAATGGGCCAATATGGCTTGGGAACAACGTGCCGCCATTTTCCTCAAAGCAGCCGAACTCATTGCCGGGCCTTACCGCGCACGTATCAACGCCGCGACGATGATTGCGCAATCCAAGACAATTTTCCAGGCAGAAATCGATGCCTCGTGCGAGCTAATTGATTTCTTGCGCTACAACGTCGAGTTCATGACACAGATTTACAACGACCAACCCAAATCGGACTCTGCGGTTTGGAATCGTTTGGAATACCGTCCGCTTGAGGGATTCATCTACGCCATTACGCCGTTCAATTTTACCGCGATTGCCGCGAACTTGCCGGCGAGCGCAGCGATGATGGGCAATGTCGTGGTTTGGAAACCCAGCGACAGCCAGGTATTTTCGGCCAAAATCATCATCGATGTTTTCAAAGAAGCCGGATTGCCTGATGGTGTCATTAACGTGGTTTTTGGCGACGCGCAGATGATCAGCGAAACGATTTTTGCAAGCCGTGATTTTGCGGGTGTTCACTTTACCGGATCGACGCATGTGTTTAAGGACATTTGGAAAAATATTGGCACCAACATCCACCATTACAAAACCTACCCGAGGATTGTTGGCGAAACCGGAGGAAAAGATTTCGTTTTGGCACACCCAAGTGCCAATGTAAAACAAGTCGTGACCGGGATGGTTCGCGGCGCTTTTGAATTCCAGGGACAGAAATGTTCGGCTGCTTCAAGGGCTTATATCCCGCAGAGTTTGTGGGCGGATGTGAAATCGCAATTGGTTACCGACATCAAATCAATGAAAATGGGATCGCCAGAGGATTTTGGCAATTTCATTACTGCAGTGATCCACGAAAGTTCATTTGACAAACTCACCAGTTACATCGATCAGGCCAAGAAAGATGCCGATGCCGAGATTATCGTGGGCGGAAACTACGAAAAATCGAAAGGCTATTTTATCGAACCAACGGTTATAGTTACCACGAACCCAAAATACACGACGATGGAAACCGAGTTGTTCGGTCCGGTACTTACGATTTACGTGTACGAGGATGCGAAATGGAGCGAAACTTTGAAACTCGTCGACGAAACCTCAGAATACGCGCTCACGGGAGCGGTATTTAGCCAGGACCGTTACGCGATTGAAGAAGCCACCGTCGCCCTGCAGAACGCAGCCGGAAACTTCTACGTCAACGACAAACCCACCGGAGCAGTGGTAGGTATGCAGCCATTTGGTGGTGCGCGCGCGTCTGGAACCAATGACAAAGCGGGTTCTGCACTCAACCTGTTGCGTTGGGCTTCGCCGAGAACCATCAAGGAAACCTTTGTCACGCCCGAAGATTACCGCTATCCGTTTTTGGGAGAATAATTCCCGATAAAAATTTGAGAAAGTCCGGCGAATCGTCGGGCTTTTTTATTGCACTAGGTAGGATAAAATTTGTATATTCGATTCATTTTTAAACACTTATTTATGAAATTGAAAACTACGCTGCTCACCTTATTGATTGCTGCGTCGGCATCGGCGCAAACCACTTTCAATGCTACGATTCCGTATCAGGGTTATGACGAGTCGCAAGCTTATACGGGACAAGGACAATATCAGATTTTCCTCGACAATACCAACGGCGTGCTCGACAAACCCATCATCCTGCTCGACGGTTTCGACCCCAATGACGGACGCGATATCCCGGCGATTTACAGCCTGCTCAATTACGGTATCGGCCAAAACCTCGCCGATGACCTGCGCAATCAGGGATTTGACGTAATCATTTTGAATTTCCCTAATTATTCGCGACCGGTCACCCTGGAACTCGTCAGCGGCGGTGGCGATTACATCCAACGCAATGCGATGCTGCTGGTAGAATTGCTTGCGCAGATCAATGCCCAGAAAGTCGGAACGGAAAAAAATGTGGTGATTGGCCCGAGCATGGGCGGGCTCATTGCGCGTTACGGTTTGCGCTACATGGAAATGAACAGCCTGGAGCACGACACGCGTCTGTACGTTTCGTTTGACGCGCCACATTTGGGCGCGAACATCCCCATTGGTTTCCAGCACTTGTTCAATTATATGGCTTCTGGCCCGTTGGCCGATGCGACAGTGCAGGTTTTAGTCAATGCAATGCTCAAGAGCAATGCATCACGCGAAATGCTGATTGATCAGTTCGAGGGGCATTTGGCTGCGGGAAGCGATTTTGAGTTCGATCCGGCCATTGTACTGCCTACGGGAAAACCGGGCTTCAGGGATGCGTTCCAAACCGAACTCAACACCATGGGATTTCCCACGCAGACACGAAACATTGCGATTGCGAACGGTTCGGGTAACGGTAGCACCAACGGAACACCGGGCATGACCGTCATGGACCATACTTTTTACACCTCGGCCACCCAACGCGCCATCATCAACCTGAGTTTTACACCACTGGCCAACCAGCAAAACCAAGTGAGCCGTTTTCGCGGGCAAGGCAATCTTTTTGGGTTTTGGATTACTGCTTATGAAAGCCAGGCGAATTCGAAAGCCACGGCAGCTTCGGATGGATTGGATTCGGCGCCAGGCGGGAAATTCGATATCACATCGCTGGCGGCATTGGCCGGAAGTAACGCGCTGTTGACGGAGTTCTTTGACAATTTGTTGATTGATTACTTCGATTTTATTCCCACCAACAGTGCGCTCGCTATTGACACGCCCAATTGGTACACGCCTGTAACCGGTGCGTCGGTGACGCCTTTTGCAGCCACACACGTTCCTTCGGCCAACGAAAACCACGTGACCTTGACGCCCGAGAATATGGCTTTTGTGCTCAATGAAATCCTCAATCCGCTTGGCGTAAAACCTCTTGAGGCTTTTGCGGGAATTGCAATCAAAAACCCCGTGGGCAACTCGATCGAATTGTTTTCTGAAAAAGCGATTGTGAACGCCACGATTACCGTAAATGACCTGACCGGAAAACAATTGTACTCGCAGAGCAACCAAACGATTTTGGGCAAATACACGATTCCCGTTTCACTTTCTGGCGGGATGTATTTGCTTACGATTAAAAACCACGAAGGCAGTTTGAGCCAAAAGTTGGTGCGAAATTAGAATGCTGCGCTTTTCGACTAAACACCGTTTCACCGAAAGACCGCTGCGCTAAAAGAGACAAGACCATTTCATTGAAAGACCGCTGCGCTGAAAGAAGAAAGAAACCTGCCTTTACGCAAGACATCGCTTTTCTTTTCTCTTTCAGCGCAGCGGTCTTTCCTCTTTCAACGAAGTGGTCGTTCCTCTATGCTTTAAACTTGAGCGGCAAATGCACCACTTTCTTCGTCTCAAAGAACTCGTTTTTGAAAAACTCGGAGATATTGTACTCGGTGGCTTGGGGAAAATCCTTGAGTTCCAGCGTAAGGTCACCACCTTTGAGGTATAGGATTCCGTTTTTGAGCTCGTGTTTACTTTGCTTTTTGGTTTTGTCCTTGATCCAGGAAACAAAATCGGGCATGTTGGTGACGGCGCGGCTTACGATAAAATCAAAATCGCCCTTGACGAGTTCGGCGCGCAATTGTTCGGCCTTGACATTTTTTAGCCCCAGCGATTCGGCGACGGCTTTGACCACGTTGATTTTTTTAAGGATAACGTCTATCAGGTAAAAACGGGTTTCGGGAAAAAGTATGGCGAGGGGGATTCCGGGAAAACCGCCGCCGGTTCCCACATCCAAAATATAGGTGCCGGGTTCAAACGGCTGCACCTTGGCAATAGCGAGCGAATGCAGTACGTGTTTGGTGTACAACTCGTCTATGTCCTTGCGCGAAATCACGTTGATTTTGGCGTTCCAGTCTTGATACAAAGCTTCGAGTTTGCCAAATTGTTCTATCTGGATATCAGTGAGATTGGGGAACTGGTGTAGGATTTCTTCCATTTTAAAAATTTTAACTGCCAATTGGCAAAAGTAAACAATTTAGTGTTGAAATTTTTTCTGGATTCACTCGTTTACAACCTTATTAATAGCTACCTTTGGGAACTTAATTTAGAATGATTATATGAATACCAACACCCCAACTTTTGCCAAACAGGACAACCTGAAATTCTTTAGGACCTTGAATTCACGCGTCAATTCGTACTTCAAGGACAACAACATCAAAAAGACCGGCAACTGGAAATTACATTTAAAAGCCGTCATCCTCTTCACCGTTTTCCTCACGCCATACTTTTTGATCCTGACCCTTGACATGCCTTTCTGGTTGATGTTGATCTTATCGGTCGTAATCGGAATCGGAATGGCCGGACTCGGAATGAACGTCATGCACGACGGCAATCACGGTGCCTACTCTACCAAATCATGGGTCAATAAAATCATGGGCGGTACGATTTACATCCTCGCCGGAAACGTTTACAACTGGCAGGTGCAGCACAATGTATTACACCACACTTATACCAATATTCACGGGCATGATGAGGATTTGGACGCGGGAAGAATCATCCGTTTCACGAAAGAAGCTGAGTGGTACAGATTCCACAAATTCCAGCATTACTATTCTGTTTTCCTTTACGGATTGCTCACCTTTAACTGGGCTTTGACCACCGATTTCAAGCAGATGCGCGCCTACCTCAAAAGAAAATTGTCTTATGGAGAGCCCAAAAGTCCTAAGATTCTCTGGACCACCTTGATCATCACCAAAATCATTTATGTCTCCATCTGGATCGTATTGCCGATTTTCATTGGCATCACCTGGTGGAAAGTGCTCATCGGATTTTTCGTGATGCACTACACCGCCGGTCTCATCCTAAGCATCGTATTCCAATTGGCGCACGTGGTGGATGAAACCACCAATCCGGTCCCGAATGCCAATGGCGAAATCGAGAACACCTGGGCCATCCACCAATTGTACACTACAGCCAACTTTGCACCTAAAAACGCTGTCGTGAACTGGTTTACCGGAGGATTGAACCACCAGATCGAACACCACTTGTTCCCCAACATCAGCCACGTCCACTACGGAAAAATAGCCGACATCATCAAGCAAACCGCCAAGGAATGCAACCTGCCGTACCACGAATTCAAAACCACAAGAGGCGCCATCATTGCGCACTTCAAGCACCTTCGCGACCTGGGCATGAACCCGGCGCTATCCGTATAAACCAAACAACACCAAATGAACCACATTCTTTCGGACAGAATCAATAGTTTATCCACCTCACAAACCCTCGCCATGGCAGCCTTGGCCAGGGAATTAAAAGCCCAGGGCAAAGACATTATCAGCCTGAGTCTGGGTGAACCCGATTTCAACACCCCCGATTTCATCAAGGAAGCCGCCAAAACGGCAATCGATGAAAACTACAGCACCTACACGCCCGTTGACGGTTACATGGAACTCAAGCAAGCAATCTGCCGCAAATTCAAACGCGACAACAACTTGGAGTACCAACCCGCCAACATTGTAGTGTCTACCGGCGCCAAGCAATCGTTGTACAACATCGGCCAGGTCATGCTCAATGATGGCGACGAGGTGATCCTTCCCGCACCGTATTGGGTGAGTTATTTCGAAATCATTAAAATGGCCGGCGGCATCCCCGTAGAAGTCCCTACTTCTGTAGAAAGCGATTTCAAAATCACGGCAGACCAGCTCGAAAAAGCCATCACGCCCAAAACCAAAATGATTTGGTATTCTTCGCCTTGCAACCCAAGCGGTTCAGTGTACAGCCGTGAAGAACTCACCGCACTGGCCAAGGTCATCGAAAAACACCCCAACATCTATATAGTGTCCGACGAAATCTACGAACACATCAACTTCTCAGGAACCTTTTGCAGCATCGCCTCGATTCCGGGGATGTTCGACAGGACCATCACCGTCAACGGCGTCGCCAAAGCGTTTGCCATGACCGGTTGGCGGATTGGTTATATCGGCGCCCCAGAATTCATCGCCAAAGCCTGCACCAAAATGCAAGGACAAGTGACGAGTGGTGCCAACTCTATCGCACAACGCGCCACGATTGCCGCCGTCGATGCCGACCCGTCGGTTTTGAACGACATGGTCAAAGCGTTCCACAGCCGCCGCGATTTGGTCGTCGGGTTAATGAAGGAAATTCCAGGCATTCAACTCAACACACCCGAAGGCGCGTTCTACGTTTTCCCCGATGTATCGTCGTTTTTCGGCAAAACATTGCGTGGCAAAACCATCAACAACGCCGACGATTTCTCGATGTATTTGCTCGCCGAAGCAGGCGTAGCCACCGTCACCGGCGACGCATTCGGCAACCCCGACTGCATCCGCATCTCTTACGCCACGAGCGAAGATTTGCTCACCGAGGCCATCAGGAGGATCAAGGAAGTTTTAGCTTAA
>ENA-UOWO01001991-UOWO01001991.1-activated-sludge-metagenome-genome-assembly--contig:-NODE-1991-length-26122-cov-6.110139_pt1 | contig 26122 bp, 23 predicted proteins | sample MGYA00238148_ERZ761564 | MGnify/ENA primary metagenome ERZ761564 (study PRJEB28885, sample SAMN05720194) | activated sludge metagenome | isolation source: Anaerobic digester | place: USA...
AAAGAGATAATGCCAGGATCTATCCTGTTGATATCCCGATATTGCTTTTAAGCGAGGACTGGAGAGTTCTGGGGTATATAGCAATTAGAGAATTGGAATTATCTAAGACTGGAAGTGAAATAGAATTTGAGATCATAAAATTATTCCCAAATGAAGTTCAGGAAATCTATACTATAGATCTTAAGGAGGTGCTTGTTAAAACAGGGTATCTAAGCTCCTAGATTGTCTTGACTTAGCGCAGTATAATCAAGGTGTAGTTATTCGTGAATGATGAAAAAATCTAAAGTATTAATAGCCATCATTCTTATCTTCCTAATTCTTCTTTGTTTAATAGTTTATCTGCTCACAAGGCCAGCTCCAGAAATCAATAACAGCGATCAGGAAGCAAATATTACTGTTACAGTACAAGAGGATCTTGATAAAGAAGAAGAAAGGAATCTAACTCTTAACTTCAATTCTACTCAAGTTATAATTCATCTTTATCCTTATGCAAATAAGAATAGGGAGGATTACAAATACCGATTATTCGAAATTGTTTATGTTGCTTCTGTTAATTCAAATGAGCAGTTTATCAGTAAATACATAAGTACGGGAGAAGATTGGACTGGAAGCTATATTTCCTCTACGGAAACAGACACTATCTATATGGCTATGAGTAAACAGATCTGGCATAAGATGGAATTGAAATCCAGAGATGATCTTAACAGTGCTTGTACTAAAAATCCTGTTGAATTAGCCGATGGTTATATTGCTGAATCATATAATTGTGATGATTCAATCTCATTTTGCTATTTGCCAATAGATCAAGAACAAGGCCTTGTATATTCAACAAATCCAGGAAGTAATGAACCTTTGGATTTTTGTACGATAGCCAAACAGAATTCAATCAGTGGAATTAGCTTGAAAAGTTATTGAGGATTATTTTATGACCTCACGGAGAATCGAACTCCGATTGTCGGGATGAAAACCCGATGTCCTAACCGTTAGACGATGAGGCCAATCAACTTTGGCACGCTTATTATATCAGTTCCCTAAATTCCTTACAATTGTAAAAATGACATTGTCATATGTTGGGGTAAATTGTTTTCGATTACACTCGATAAGCCTTCTTCATAAGTCAAATCCCCTATTATTAACATCTCAGTGATACCCAGATCCAGGGATTTAGTGATCATGTTGTAGAGAATGGAACTATAAATACATTTTAAAGCAGATGCTGCCAGATCATATTTATGATTATTTAAGATCTCATCTAAAACCTGTTTTTGGAGATCTTTAATTTCAATAGATTTTTCTAATTCAGCTTTAATATCAGTTTTTAAATTATCCCAGTTAGGCTTAGATTCGGGGAATTCATTTATGGTAAATGAGTGTATTGAATCATCCCCTTTAGTGGCAGACTCCAGTAGATCTTGAACCTGGAGCATCTCTTTTAGATCCAGATAGAGTTTAGAGAGATTACTTGGGAATGTTGAAATTGTTTTGTATTGCCCAGGTTTTGAAATTATTAAGATCTGACTTTGATCAGCATTTTCATACCAGGCCAATATTGGATAATTCCTTTTATCATTATTAAGTTTTTCAGTTAATTTCTTCATATACTTTTAATATCTTTTGAGTTAATAGATCCCAGCGGTATTTTTTTAAAAAGTTGCCTTTGTTTTCAAGTAATTTTTCTTTTTTAGAAGGATTAGATAATAGATTGGTGATCTCTCTTAGCCATGCTTCCTGATCTTTTGGATCTATAAAAATACCGTGTTTATGTGTTAAATATTCAATAGTTCCTCCTTTATCGCTGGAAATTATACCACATCCTTGAGCTAGGGCTTCTAAGAGCACACCTCCTGTAGCCTCATGGATGCTAGGAAGTACAAAAATATCCCCTGCTGCATAAATATCCCTTAATTTTTCCTGAGGGATGTATTTAGCATTGAAAATGATATTACTATTAGCATAGTAGATCCTTTTCAATTCTTCATAGTAGCCATCATCGCCACCTGCGATGAAAAAGAGGACTTTGGGAAGTGAGGCTACTGCTTTTTGAAGGAATTGAAAGCCCTTTGCATAATTTAATCTACCACATCCAATTACTACAGCATCCCATTGGGATTTATCGATCTCATATTCTTTATAGAAATTGTCTGCGTTGCCCTGCTCAAGCATTAAAGGATTAATGCCATTGAATATGGTAGTAAGTTTTGTGGGAGTCACATGGAATTTATTGATAAATATTTCCTGTTCCGAGGGTAAGATGGTAATGATCTTATCCAGTTTATTCAACAGAAATTTCCCGAATGTAACATCATGTAATTTGATCAAAAACTCGCTCCATTTACTTCTGGTTGTTGTAGGGAAAGGATTATGAGAAGTCAGGACTATTCTTTTTCTTTTTAATTTTGCAGCTAATAGGGCTAGATAGGTTTCAAATTTCCTAAAGCCATGCACGTGAGCAATATCGAAATCATTTTTTAAAAGATAGAAAAACAACCCTGGAAAGAATCTATGATATTCGCTTAATGCAAAAAGCGTTAAAAAGCGTTTAATGGGAATGCCTTCAAAGCTTCCCACCTTATTTGCAATTCTTTGCCCTATTTTACTAGAGTCGCTTGTCAGTACAGTGACTTCATGCCCTTCTTCTTTAAGGTATTTTGATAAGACAGCCACATGAGATTCTACTCCCCCTGTTATGGGGTGAAAAAAGGTTGAGATCTGGAATATTTTCATACCTCAAAACTAAAATCGTTTAATTTATAGTCAACCTTGATTATACTCCCCGACTTATACTTATTCTCTAAAATCCCAACTGAGATCGGATTTTCAATCAGTCTTTGGATGATCCTTCTTAAAGGTCTAGCACCATATTGAGGATCAAAGCCTCTTTTGGCAATCTCTTCTATTGCTCTGTCAGAAACAACCATATCCATATTCTGAGCTTTGAGAAGTCTTCTGGTTTTATCAAGTAAAAGTCTAACTATTGAAATCAGATCAGCTGGCTCTAGAGGCTTAAATGTAATGATGTCATCTATCCTGTTCAAAAACTCGGGTTTAAAGGTTTGCTTTAGAAGTTCATCCAATTTTACCTGGACGTCTTTCCATTTTCGCGATCCATTTAATATATTAGGCTGCAATGGTTCATTACGCATTTTAATTAAACTGGATGTCGTTTCTTTAATTTGAGGTCTATTCCCTTTCTTTTCTAGACTCAAGGCTTCTAAGATCACATTAGATCCAATATTACTAGTAGCTATTATTATGGTATTTTTAAAATCAACAGTACGTCCCTTGGCATCGGTTAAGCGGCCATCATCTAGGATTTGAAGTAGGATATTAAATACATCTGGATGAGCCTTTTCAATTTCATCAAGTAAGATCACACTATAAGGGTGTCTTCTGATCTTTTCAGTTAATTGACCTCCTTCTTCATAACCTACATAGCCTGGAGGGGAGCCTATTAGTTTGGCAATTGCATGTTTTTCCATATATTCGCTCATATCTAGTCTAATTAGGACCGATTCATCTCCAAATACTAGTTCGGCTAAAGCCTTAGCAAGTTCTGTTTTGCCAACCCCTGTGGGGCCGAGGAAAAGGAAGGAAGCAATTGGTCTATTAGGATTTTTAAGACCTACTCTAGATCGTCTTATGGCTTCGGCAACTAGTTTAATGGCTTCATCCTGGGAAATTACTCTTTCATGTAATTTCCCTTCAAGATTTAATAGTTGCTGTCTTTCTTGAGAAGAGATCTCGCTTAAGGGTATACCTGTCATTTTGGAAATAACTAGATAAACATCAGCTGTAGTTACTTCAGGATTACCAGTACCAACCTCTCTTTTCCATTTGTCTTCCAGAGGCTGCATTTGTTCCTTTTTCTTTTCGATATCAACTTTAACTGCAGCAGCTTTTTCATGCCTGTTAGCCCTGGTTAGAGACTCCCTTTCTCTTTCCAATTTCGATATTTCCATTTTTAAAGAGCGAAGCTCTTCTGGTTCGGCTGTTGCTCTGAGTCTTACCTTGCTTGAAGCTTCATCAATCACATCTATAGCTTTATCAGGAAGGAATCTATCTTTGATGTATCTATCGCTCAATTGTGCAGCTGCCACCAATGCTTCGTCAGTAATTTTTAACCTGTGGTGTTCTTCATAGCGATCTCTTATACCACGCAAGATCTCAATGCTTTGTTCAACAGACGGCTCCTCGATCAATACAGGCTGAAAGCGTCTTTCCAGTGCTGCATCTTTCTCAATATATTTCTTGTATTCATTGATCGTTGTTGCTCCAATTACCTGCAGATCACCCCTTGCTAAAGCTGGTTTGATCATGTTTGCCAAGTCCATTTCTCCTTCCTGAGCTCCTGATCCAACTATGGTATGCAGCTCGTCAATAAAGAGAATGACTTCTCTATTACTTTTTTCTAATTCATTAATTAATTTTTTTGCTCTTTCTTCAAATTCACCACGGAATTTACTTCCGGCAACCAATAATCCAATATCTAAGGCCTTTACCTGCTTGTCCTTTAATACATCGGGTACATTGCCTGTTAAGATCCTTTGGGCTAATCCCTCCACTATGGCGGTTTTACCTACACCAGGTTCGCCGATCAGAACAGGATTGTTTTTTTTACGTCTAGCTAGAATCTCAATTACTCTAGTGATTTCATCCGCTCTACCAACAACGGGGTCTATCTTGCCTTCTCTGGCTGATTGAGTTAGATCTTTAGAATATTTATCTAGTTCGGGAGTTAATGTTCTGATTTTCCCTGCAGTGCCTTCTTTGTCCCCCTCGCCTACTACTTTAATTACAGCTTGTCTTAGTTTGGGGTGGGAGACCCCGTGTTTTTTTAGGATTTGTGCAGCTAAACCTTCATTCTCCCTAAGCAGGCCTAATAAAAGATGCTCTGTCCCTATATAGTTATGGTTAAGTTGTAAGGCTTCCTGAAAGGCAAGTTGTAAAACTAGTTTAGCTCTGGGCGTTATTCCAATATTATTACCTTGGAAATCTCCTATTTGCATTTGAGCATCAACAAATTCCTTTAATTCTTTGGGGTCAAGATCAATACTTTTAAAGATATTACTGATCAATTCGCCACTAGATAATAATGAGCTTAGTAGATGTTCAGTATCAATGTTCTTTTGCTTATGATCAAGGGTTATCTTGGCAGCTTCCTGGATAGCCTCTTTTGTTCTTTCCGAAAATAACTCAGTTATATCAGTTTTTTCCGAAGGTCCCTGATAATCTGAGAACTTATTAAAAGGATCGAAATCATCATTATATGGATTGTCTGGGTCGTATGGAAAACCGGACATAGTTTTAAAAGCTAACAATTATTATGCTATTCCTGTGCTAATTTTAGCAAAAAAGAAGCTTTTATGCAGAGTCTGTTTAAATGTACTGACACTCCTCCTCTCAATTAATACCAGAGAGTCCGGGTCTTGAGGTGCGATCAACCTGCCACCAATTTTTAATTGAATCTTAATTTCTTCAGGAATAGAATTAAAACTGGCTGCAACATGTATCCCATCATAGGGAGCCTGCTGTTTATATCCATTTGCTCCATCAGCTAAATGCATGCTTAAATTTTTAATGAATGGGTATTTAGCCAAATTGATTCTGGCGATCTCTAGTAAGAATTGTTTTCTTTCTATACTTATTACTTGCCCCCTTTTGCCTGTAGCAGTAGCCATTAGAGCAGCTACATAGCCAGTACCAGTCCCAATATCCAGATATCTTCCACCCTTTTTAATATCAAGCAGCTGCAGCATTAAGGCGATTGTTGTTGGTTTATCAAGTGTCTCATTCCAGCCAATATCAATAATGGCATCGTTATAGGCAAGATCAATAAGATCTGGTGGGATAAAATCTGCTCGGTCAACTTCAGCAAAAGCTTTTTGGAGCTGTTTATTTATTAGGATCTTATCTTTTGAATTCGAAAGGATCTCGTTCAAATACTCATGGGTCCATTTGAACGGTCTTGCTAAATCATTTATAGAAGATGCACTCATACCCTTTAATTTTTTTCTAGAATCTTTATACTGATTATAGAGCTAATTGAAGAATAAGTTAAGAATATCTAAATGAGGTTGAAATATCTGCTATTTATTCTAATTGCCGTTACATCGGTATTTTCCGTTTTTGCTGAAGAGCCCACTCCTACACCAGTAGGTTTTGATGACATTGGCACTTACTACTACGACATCCCTGATAATTACAATATGAAAAGCTGCGAGAAGATCGTGGCTGACGACAGTAATGATGTTATTACAGCTGATCTGCCATTATGGAGATGTGTGGGAGGGAAAAGTAGTGGAAATAATACAATTGATTGTAATAAGGATTGGGTGGGAGCGTATGCTGAAACTGTATCTATATTAAATTTCCCATTACTTAAATTCTTTTCTGCGGCATCTGCAGCTGGAACCGAGGCTAATCCAGTACAGCCCATGTGCTATTACGATATCCAGGCAAATATCTCCGATTATAAGGAAGGTGGAGATGTTCTTAATTTTAGTGGTGAATATCCCGGTTTACTTAAATTAACAGGCAGTGCCCCAGAGACAAATGTAAAATATCCCAGGTTAGGTACAGCATCTTCCTGTTCTGTTGTGGAGTGGAGAAACAATTTAAATCCTTTCATGCTGGATATCATGACCTTCGAAAATCTGCCTCAGATCCCAGATCAGGCAGTGGATAATGAAGATGATGGGATTTTCAGCTTCCTTCTTAACTTGATAAAAATATTCAATATTTTTGAACTGTCTTTGGAGAGTCGTGAGCAAAGCAATATTATTACTGTCAAAGATGAATTAGCCAAAATTGGTATTGATCGTGAGGAGGTTTGTAAGGATATGGAGGTCCCCGTAACTAAATTGAACCAATCAGATGTTGTGACTCCAACTCCAGGTCGTGACAAGTTCGTGGTAAATCAGGAAGAGGAGATCTTAAATTTTACTAATACCGAAGTTTGTGATCTGCAGTTTAGATCAGGAAGAGTTAAGGGTGCTATTTGTACCTTCCCTGACGGGACTGTATTTAAAGGAGATAGGAATACTGGGCTACGCTCTGCTGGATTTCCAGTTGTTATTGAGTGTACTACCGATTATTGGGGATATACAACTTGTTCTTGCGTAGAAACCGAGCCTATTTGCGGAGCTACTTTTGCTTGCGATGCTCCTCAATCGCAAGCTTATGAACAATGCCGTTCCCAGCAAGGAGATGTTGCCAAGACGGACGGTGATCCACTATTAATGATGAGTCTTCCAGGTTTTTCAGAAATGTCACTAACTGGTGGGAATATGATGCTTGCTAATACTGTTAATGTTCTTGAGCAATTGCATTCACCATGGGAAATATCTTATGGAGAGAATTGGGGAATTAAAATGGATGTTAAAAGGATTGCTTATGATCTGAACACCAAAGATCAGGAATACGAGCCTTTAACATCTCCTCAAAATACCAAGTCACCAGATCTGGTAAGTTCTCCATTAAGTCCATATATTGCTTATGGTGAAGAAGACTACAACTATATCTATAAAAAGGAATTTAAATTTGATCAATTAGGGAATATTGCCCAAACACAATACTATTTCCCATATTTAGGCAGGTTACCATATTTACTTGAAAGGATAAGTACAATTCATGCTAATTCTTTAAATCCGGAAACTGCATATACACTTACTAAACAGGATCAAGCACTGGCTCAAGCTCAAGCTCAAGGAAGAAGTAATGTTTTAGGCCTAAGTAGTGAGCTTTCCTCAGAACTATTAAAACCCCAATTAAGCTATTGTGCTGATCTAACTGAAGAAGAACAAAAAATATTGGATTGCTATGGAGAAAGAGATAATGATCATTTATTAGGCTATCTTTGCGAAAATGAATTAGCAAGTCCCTGGGAATGCGGAGAGCTTTGTATCGAGCCTGGTGATGATTCAGGCGGTGTTGGCGGTAACTTAGAAGATCAAGGTGAATTGGTATTTCCTATCCATGATACAGCTGGGTTTAGTATTACCATGGGTTTTGGAGACATTCCAGGTCCATATATGGATCCCACATACAATTGCTATCAAGGGACCTGGTGTCATCCGGCTGTTGATGTAGCCAATGGCTCATCAGGAACTAATATTTATGCAGCAGCAAAGGGGGTTGTCACCTTTGCAGGCTGGAGCGACGCCGGATATGGCAATTTAGTGATTGTTAAACATGAAAAACCAAATGGAGAGAATTTTTGGACTTCCTATGCTCATATGATCGGAGGCTCGATCAGAGTGAGTGTAGGCGATGAAGTTGATACAAGTACAGTTTTGGGTCAACTTGGTACAACTGGAAATAGTACTGGTCCTCACCTACACTTCTCTATTGAACTATGTGAGTATGCAGCAGGTTCATCTGGTCCTAAAAATTGCTATGTTAATCCAATACCATTAGCTGAGGCGGCCTTAGGTGTCCAAGGCTTGATGAGCAAGAAAGTATTGGGCACTGAAACTGCGATAGATTTTCAACAATCCCCCAATTATGATCCGGGAGATACAAGTAGAATTAAAGCCATTGTATATCATCATATGGGAGGCAGGTTCGATGTTGCTAGAGACATGTTCTTAAATCCTGCTTTACAAAAATCATCACACTATCTAATTCGTAAAGATGGATATATTCTTCAGATGGTGGCAGATAAAGATGTTGCTTGGCATGCTGGGATTTACTTCAATGGAGATGAAGCTCCTGAAAGTATTAGAGCAGATATTGTTGATGATAATTTCGGAGTCAATCCAAATAGTTATTCTATTGGTATTGAAGTTGAAAGTTCGGGTGAAGATTTCACTGATGAACAATATCAAGCTTTAGCTGACCTTTCCTGCAGATTAATGGAAGATTATGATATACCTCTGGATAGATATAATTTGATTGGACACTACGAGATTATGAAAGGGAAAGTTGATCCTCTCCAAATGGATTGGGATCATTTATTCCAGATGATAGAAGATTCTGACTGTGATGTAACTACAAATAGCGGCAGTAATTCTAGTGGCACATCTTTAAGTGATCTGCCATATTGTGATAATGATTCAAATAATAATCCTGGGGGAATACCAGCTAATCTCAATTGTTTGATTAAAAGAGTTGCTGATAGTATAAACTCTTGGGGTTCTAAGATCTCACCAGAAGTACTTTACGCCATTGCTAAACAGGAAACAGCTTTTAACTGCTCACCTACAGCAGGAAGCTGGTCAGAGGGAGTCGCTAATCCTGGTGAGTGTACAGGTGATCCCAATCAGATAGCATGGCCTAATCCTAATAGTTCCGGTTATGATATTCGAGGCCTAACTCAGATTATGGCTGGCACATTTAATGGAGCTATAGCTAATGATGAAGTTATGGCAAAATGCATCTCGGATATAGGTATTACTGATGAAACAGTCCCTTCTGAATTAAGAGATGAAGGTATATCCAGTACGAAATATTCAAGGAAACGTGTTGGCGACGCCCTATGTGCAACTGCCATTTTAATGTCCAAATATATTACAACCAGAAATGGCGGAACACCTGTTACTGAAGATGAATGGAAAACTGGCTCTGATTATGTTATCAATGTGCTAAAAGAAGCAGCAGCCGATTACAATGCTGGACCAGGCAGATCAGGTTGCCCAGGAGAATGTCAAACATATATCAGGAATGTACCCATGTGGTTCAATGAAGCATTGGATAATGATGTCTTTGCTAATTGTGATGATTCCGGTGATACTCAAAATGATCCGGCAACGCCAATAAATAGTTTGAATCCGGAAGAAGATCCCGTGAATACAAATGGAGACGTCTATGCGTTGATATATGGTAATCTTTATCATGAAGGAATATTATTGCGAGCTAATCAATCGCCTTCAGGTGTGATAGATCTTATGAGCGATTATGAACAAAAAGTAAAAGAAATTGCTGTAGGAAAGAACGTTAAAAGCATTATTTCCATAAATGCTTTAGGTAAACATGACAGCAATACTAATATGGCTGAATACGAGCAAAAGATCAAAGAAATAATTACTCTGGCTAAAGAGCGGGGTTATTATGTTATGATCGATGTGCAAGCCCCATATACTTCGATCGACGCTATCTCCAGAGTTTTCGAAGAGGCTGTAGAAAGATATTTGATCGAAGATAATGTGTTCTTTGATCTTGATGTGGAATATTCAGCCAGCGCTAAAGGGAATCTCTTGGTTTCGGAACTTAATCATTTAATTTCGTATTATTATAGATACAGGGAAGCTAAGGGGTATACTAATTATGCAGTATTTGGATTGTGGGTTTTTAATAATAGTCATATTGTTAAAGATACTACCTTCTTTAGGCCTGGAAATGGAGCTGTAATAGCCATGTATGACGGTCAAAATGGAAATACTAGTAATTGCTCAACCAAGATCAATGGCTATAGTTCTATGGTCAATTATCTTTCTTCACTGCAACATGGGTTCCTGTTCTTTGATCAAAGCAATGATATTAATAATGCCTTTTCTTATGCAGCTTTTGATAAAGATGGCTGTAGTGAACAATTAATTTATGATTCTATTTCAAATGTTAAAGTAGTTGGAACATGGTAAAGAAGATTTTCGAATTCATGAAGAATAATCCATATCTAACTGTGATCATGTTCCTATTGTTCTTTATCATGATTCTAGTTGTGCAAAGCAAGAATGAAAATGTGGCTCCTGAACCTGAAAACCCTGTAGTCGAAAAAATGCAGGAACAGTATGAGGTAATTGCTGAGAGCAGGGATTTGAAATTCTATAGAGAATATGGAAAATATTATGTTATTGTAAATGATGTAGCTTTGAATGATAAGCAGATCATTCGTAACACATTAGATATTCCTAGCTATATAGATTTTGAGATAGTTATACCTGGAGCGCTCCTTAGAGAGTATGCCAATAGAGAATTCAATTATCAGGAATAAAGATCGCTTTTAATCTCCCCTATTATTTCATCCAGTCTTAAATGTCTGCTTTGTCCGTCATTTCTAGTTTTGAATTCATATTCTTCACCACTGGTTTTAGCAGAAATTATCAAAATATTTGGAATACCTATTAATTCAGCATCATTAAATTTTGATCCTGCTTTCACATCAACTCTATCATCGAATAATACTTCCAATCCTTCCTGCTTTAATCTTGAGTGGACATCCTCGCATTTTTTGAATACGACTGGATCATCAAGGTTTAGTCCTATTAAGTGAACATGAAATGGAGATATATTAATTGGCCAGATGATCCCTTTTTCATCATGGAATTTCTCTACCACCACACCCATGATTCTAGAAGTACCTATGCCATAACAGCCCATAAATACTTGACCTTCACTGCCATCTTCTTTAGTGAAATGGAAATTGAAATCATCAGAGAATTTAGTATAGAGAGGGAAAATATTACCGACTTCGCTCGCTTTATACACTTCATAAACTTCTCCTGTTTCGTAATAGATATCTCCTTCTTTAGCAAGTTTAATATCATGGAATTCTTGAGGTTCAGCTAGATCTCTACCGAAATTAACATTGATAATGTGATAGTTTGTCTTATTGGCCCCTGTTTCGAAATTAACTCTTCCTTTTAATGAGTCATCATAAACAACTTTTATACCATCCGGTAAATTCAAGATCCCTGCATATCCTACTTCTGCTCCAGTTAAGTTCTTTATTGCTTCAGCAGTAGCTAATTCCAATTTCTTGGATTTCAAGATCTTTTTTAATTTCAATTCATTAACTTCGTAATCTCCTCTTAGGGCAACTGCCACAACCTGATCATCTGCTTGGTAGAATAAGGTTTTGGTGGTTTTTCTTACATCGATATTTAGAAATTTTGCCAGATCCTCTACTCCAATTATTCCTTCTCCTAGTACTTCCTGTTTTTCCCTTTGTTCACTTTCCTGTTCAGGAAGTATTGCTTGGGAGGGAGCGATCTCTCTATTGAAATGTAATTGCGCTTTAGATGCGTGGAAAATTAAATCCTCTCCACTTTCACATTTGGTTTGGAATTCATGGGAGTAATCATCAGTGAAATCACCTCCGGAAGCTAGAGCAATAAAGGTGTCTTTGCCTAGCCCCACTCTTTTAAAGACCTGATTATATGCAGCCTTTACTACCTCATAATATTGCTTTAGATCTTCAGGAGATTTATGGAAACTATATAGATCCTTCATTCTAAACTCTCGGCATCTAAGCAATCCTGATTTAGCCCTTGGTTCATTTCGGAATTTAGTTTGAATTTGATAAAGAGCTAAAGGTAATTGTTTATAGCTGTAAGTAAATTTACTGGCTAAAGGAGTTACAATCTCCTCATGAGTTGCGTTAAGGATATAGTTGCTGTCGTTTTTAGCTAATGATGCCGGGTTTGCCCCTTGGGTCTGCATCATCACGTCCATTTTCTCTAATCTTCCTGTTTTGGCCCAAACATCTCTGGGTGATAATGAGGGCATCAAAACCTCAGAGGCGATCTTATTCATTTCATCCCTTACGATATTTTCAATTTTTGAAAGCACTCTTAATCCAAGAGGCAGAAAAGTATAGACACCAGCCATTACCTGATCTATATATCCAGCCTTTTGTAATAGTGTCGCATTTATTGAATCGAACTCTTTAGCTGTCCTGTTGGTTTTCCCAAATAGAAGTGAGTATTTCATGCATTTGATTAATTAAAATGGAAGATCATCAGGATCAATTACAGTTTCATCTTTGTGTCCTTTTCTTTTAGCCTTTTTCTCTTCCATGGCCTCATCAGGCATTGAGCTCATTTCCTGACCTCCGCTATATTGCTCTGAGGCTGGACCTCTCTCATAACGATCAATTAGAATTATCCTGTCAACAACAACTTCTGTCTTGTAATTAGTCTTCCCCTCTTTATCCTGCCAGGATCTGGTTTGTAATCTACCTTGAACATAGACTCTAGTTCCCTTTTTAGCTCTCTGCGAAAACATCTCAACTTGGTTCCCAAACATGACAATATTATGGAAGGTTACATCATCTTTCCATTCCTCAGAATCAGGTAATCTATATCTTCTATTAGTAGCTAATCCGAAATTTAATACTCCTTTGCCATTTGGTGTATATCTGACATTTAGGTCATTAGTTATATTACCAAGCAGTGTAACTTGATTTACGTCTCCAAACATGATGATTTTGAAAAAAGTTAATTATTATTAATTTTACTTTGTTTATACCAAAATGCCAATACAGAAAGTGAGATGATAAACCAGAATCCAATATTTAAATAGTCAAGATAACTTTCAGCAAACAAACCGGAACTTGCTAAAATAAGCAAGGCATTTGTAGGAAGCAGTCCAAGTGCAGTAGCTAATAGATATGTTTTAAAATTAATGCCGGAGAAGCCGGCTACATAGGCATCAACATCAAAGCTGACAATAGAAAATACTCTAATATATATTAACTTAATAATCTCATTTCCTCCTTTTACTTTTTCAGCGTAATATTTTATTTTAGGATATCTTTTTTCGATGAAGGCTTTTCCAAGCTTTATGGCAATGAAATAGTGGATTACCGCCGCAGTAAGCATTCCCAGATAAATTGCAATAAACCCTTGCCAACCATAGGTGATTGTTGCTATTATAGGCATTACGCCATCGGGTAATGGTGTTAAAGCGAAGATTACTTGTACAACATAGAGACCGATAATCCCGAACGCTCCTAAAGGCTCAAGCAGCGATCGAATGTCTTCTTGTTTGATATTGTAGTATTTGAAAAGAATTAATAATAGGATGTATAGTAGGGCAATTGCTATAAACAGAAAGATGTATCTTTTATTCCTCTTTAATTTTCCAGCAAGTTTTTTCAATTTACCCATTAAGATGCGTATAATATTTAATTAGTAAGTTTAATTAGTAAGTATTTTTTTATGAACGATAAGAAACATTTTAACAAGAATAATTTAAAAGTCATCCCCTTAGGTGGTGTTGAAGAGATTGGTTTTAATTCAACCATTCTTGAATATGACGACCAAATCTTTGTAATAGATATGGGTTTGGGTTTCCCTGACGGTGATTTTTATGGAATTGATTTTTTAATTCCTAATTTAGATTATTTAACAAAAAACAAAAACAAAATTAAGGCAATAATAATTACCCATGGTCATTTAGATCATATTGGGGCTCTTGGATATGCCTTGAAATCTTTAGGTAATATACCTGTTTATGGTACAGAATTTAGTTTAGAGATCATTAGGAATAATTTGAGAGAAAGACTCCCTCACTTTAATAGTTTGCATAAGATCAATAAGGATTCCAAACTTCATTTTGGGAACGTCTCCTTTGAATTCTTTCATGTTAATCATTCCATCCCTCAATCTGTAGGTGTGGTTTTTAAAACTCCACAGGGCAATATTGTCCATACTGGAGATTTTAAATTTGATAATTCCCCTTTACTGGAAGAACCTGCAGATTATGGCAAAATTGCCAGGATCGGTACTGAAGGAGTATTAGCTTTGCTTTCAGATTCAACCAACTCTTTTAAGAAAGGACATTCCAGTTCAGAAAAGCAGATCAAAGACAATCTCTTAAGAATGGTTGAGAGTGCTAAAGGCCGAGTTATTGTGTCCTCTTTTGCTTCTCTAGTGGGTAGAATTATTCAATTAATCGATATTGCTAAAAGGACCAATAGAAAAGTAGCAATAGCTGGCAGGAGCATGATCAATAATATAGAGGTCGCCAAGAAATTTGGTTATCTTAAAGGACTTGAAAACACAATATTCCCCTTAGCTCAAATAGAAACATTAAAAGATGATAGAGTCATGGTTTTAGCAACTGGATCTCAGGGGGAAGAGATGGCTGCTTTATCAAGAATAGTCAAGAACAAGCATCCTGATCTTTCTATTAAAAAAGGAGATACAGTGATTCTATCAGCCTCAGTAATACCTGGGAACGATATATATATTCAAAATCTATTGGATGATCTGTCTCAATTAGGTGCCATTGTTTACAAGCAATCGGAAGGCATTGATACTCATACTAGTGGACACGGGTATGAAGAAGATCAGAAATTGATGCTGAATTTAGTTAAACCAAAGTATTTTGTTCCTGTCCATGGCTATCAATCCTTCCTGTATAAGCATGCTCAAACTGCTGTAGGTATGGGATTTGAAGAAAAGAACATTGTCATACCCAAAAGGGGTGAAGTTTTGAACTTTCATAATGGACTTGTTAATAAGAGCAAAGCTATACGCAATACTCCTGTTTTAGTTTCAGGCTCTGGAATTGGAGATATAGGAAGTATAGTTATGTCAGAAAGAGTTCAATTAGGTAATAATGGAGTTATGATATTCTCTGCTCTATGTGACCTTAAGGATAAAAAGGTAATAGGACAGCCTCAGCTTCTATCTAAAGGTCTGACATATGTTCCTGATAATCCCACCTTGTTCGAGCAATTGAACCTCATGGCTACTCAGTCTCTGAATAAATATTTACAGGAAAATGACAAGATCCAAGCTAAAGAATTGATGAATGTAATCAAACAAAGGTTATCGGCTCAGGTTAAGAAAGAATTGAACAGGGATCCTATGATCTTAGTATTTCTTAATTTCCTAGATTAACTCTAGAGTATCACTGGGATTTCGATCGCCCAGATATACCTTAGCACCAATAGTTCTATCGAATTCAGCGAATTCACTATCGCTTTCGCTGTTTTTACGAATTATCTTTTGGAATATTCTGGCTTTGGATGATAATTGATCAACATAGCTGACGATTATTGCTTCAATAGTAGCTGGGACCACAGGACTACCGAATTCCAAATAACCATGATGAGATAATATAATGTGCTTGAGGTTTAGTATTTGTTCCTGATTTAGATATTTTGGGCCTCTTTCTAAAAGTATCTCATAGCTTTTTACTAAATGACCAACCAGATAGCCTTCTCTTGTTCTTTGAATTGTGACTCCCACTGGTTCCAGCTCAAAAAGCTTTCCTAGATCATGCAGGACAATACCGGCAATTATATAGTCGAAGTTTGCTTCTTTATAGTATTTTTTCAAAGGCATGGCTAGATCCAGCATTTCTACTGTATGCTCTAGTAGACCTCCCTGAAAAGCATGATGCACATATTCTGCTGCAGGATAAGTTTTTAATTTGGGTCCCATATTCTCATCTGCAATTATGGATTCCAGGAATTTCTGTATATTCATATCCTTAATGGATGTGACATGTTTTTTTAATTGCTCTAGTAGATCATCCAGCTCAAAATCACTGGCTTCCATATATTCACTTAACAATGTTTCATCGATCTTGGAAGCTTTGAGAATATTAAGTTGTAGTACTCCCCTGTAGTCTTCCACCATGGCATTTATCAAGATCACATTCCCAGCAATTAATGCTGATTTTTCAATATTAGGAATATTATCAGCCCAGATCTGGGCCTTAATTTCTCCTGTTTTATCAGCAAGGATCAATTTGAAAAAAGGCTTACCATCTTTAGTTTGAGCACTTTCAACCAGCTTTACGGCAAAACTCTCATTATTTAGAACTAAACCTTTTTCCAAATCCTTAACATAATAGGTCTTCATAAAAGACTAAGATAACAAATTATTAAATACATCATCTATTTTAACATCTCCTCAATTCTGAGCAGTTCATTGAACTTGGCAACTCTTTCTGACCTGGAAGGAGCCCCTGATTTGATTTGTCCGCAGCCGGTACCAACTACTAGGTGTGAGATGGTTACATCTTCGGTCTCCCCACTTCTGTGAGATACTACATTCTTCCAACCTGCTGTAGTAGCCATTTTCATGGCCGCTAAGGTCTCTGTTAATGTACCTATTTGATTTACTTTAACCAGAAGAGCATTGCAGGCTTTCATATTGATGGCCTCCTCTACTCTTTTTACATTAGTTACTAACAAGTCGTCTCCCACAATTTGGATTCTATCCCCTACCCTTTTAGTTAATTCGACCCAAGTTTGCCAATCATCTTGCGACATCATATCTTCAAAAGAAGTGACAGGATATCTTTCAGATAGAGATAGCACCCATTCCAGCATTTGAGCCTTAGTAAATACTACATTATCTCTTTTTAATTCATACATGCCTGTTTGGTCATTGTAGAATTCTGATGCAGCTGCATCAAAACCAACGCTCACTTCCTCTCCTAATTTATATCCTGCCTTTTCAATAGAAGCTACGATCAGATCAAGAGCCTCCTGATTGGATTTCAGGGCTGGAGCAAATCCTCCCTCATTACCAACATTTACAGAATAACCTTTATCTTTTAAAAGAGTTTCTAAGGTATGATAGATCTCACTTCCCACTCTTAAGCTGTCTGACCAGCTAAGTGTCTGCATAGGAATTACCATATATTCCTGAATATCTGTAGCCCAGTTGGCGTGTTTGCCTCCATTCATGATATTCATCATGGGCCTGGGCATAACAAAGTTAGTATTGCCTGTTATTTCACCGATCAATTTGAACAAAGGAATATTTCTGGCTTTAGATACAGCCCAGGCATAGGCAAGGGAAACAGATAATATGGCGTTTGCTCCGAGATTTGATTTATTAGCTGTCCCATCAAGCTGCAGCATTTTGTTATCCAGATCTGCCTGGCTGAGATTTTCTAGCCCTATCAAGGCGTGGGCAATGTTGGTATTAACATTGTTAACTGCTTTTAATACACCCTGGCCATGATAGATCTTGGGATCAGCGTCTCTCATTTCTAAAGCTTCATACTTCCCAGTAGAAGCCCCACTAGGAACTGCAGCTCTACCTACAAATGTATTATCAATGATCACATCCGCCTCAACTGTAGGATTGCCTCTACTATCAAGTATCTGACGGGCTTTAATGCCTGTTATTTTCATTCTATTTAAATTGAAATATAAATTAGATTATTCCTGAGCTTTTTTGATTAACTCTGCAAGCTCAGCAGGGTCTGTATCTGATTTGAGTATATACCCTTTGGCTCCTAGACTTATTGCATTTTCTATGGCTACCTCACTACCGATATTAGTCAGCATATATACTGGCATATTTCCGTATTTATCGGGATGGGCCTTTAACTCTTTCAATACGGCAATCCCATCCAAATTGGGCATGATGATATCAAGAAGAACTAGATCATATTTTTTCTTACTAAGTTTGGCAATGGCATCATTACCATCTTCGGCTCCATCAACTTCATATCCTGCTGTAGTAAGTATATCAAGATATATCATCCTGGCATCTTGTTCATCTTCAGCTACCAGAATTTTAAGTTTGTTATCCATTATTGTGGATATAACAGATTAAGTAATTGAGCAGTCTAATGAAAATGGGTCTTCAACTTTTATTTGTTCCCCATTTTTATAGATATATAGATTTGGTTCTTCTTCTGTCAATGTCTTTTTGTGGCTGCCATTACAGTAGGGCTGATTTGAACTAAGGCCACACCTACACATCCATTTGCCCTTCATATCTTCTTTGATCTCTAAAGGACCCTTGGCACAGTGTTTAATTAATCTGCCCATAATGTATAATTGTTTATTCCAATATATTCTATTCTAGACTAAAAATGCTTCGGAAACAAATACTTGAGGAGATTCAAAGCAAGGAAAAGAAATTGCTGGAATTAAGAAAAATCCTGCAAAGTGATACAGCTGCCTCATACAAAGAAGCAACCCAAACATCAGAAATGATTGAGGTCTTAGAATTGAACTTAATGGATCTTAAGAATATGCTTATTCAGGATAAGCAATATATCAAAATGATAATCTCCAAGGATGATAGTAACAATGATCATATTTTCTATATTGTTGAAAAAGATGGAGATCCCTCTTTGATGAGATTTTCTACAGCTTCGCCTTTTGGATTAAAGCTATCAAAGCTTAATAAAGGAGACAAATTCCAATATCAGGATCAAGAATTAACCATAATCAGTATTGATGAAAAATAGGATTCTCATTTTATTAATTTCCCCAGCAATCTTTTTAATAGTTTTTGGCTTTCTTATGTTTTTTGATAAGTCTTTAGTAAACAAGGAAGTTCAATCCGACTTAAAGACTACTCAAATTCCTGAAGTGAACTCGGCAAATACTTTGTCCGAAGTTCAAATTAATGAATATTCTGTTCAGTCATTTACATATTCTGGTTGGATCCCTTCCTGGGGCAGTAGCTCAGGTTTAGATTCACTTAGAAGGAATAATAAGCTAATAATAGCATAAGTCCTGTTTGGTATGAATTAAACCCTGATGGCAGTTTGAAAACCCGTTATCCAGCTCAAAGACAGGACATCATTAATGTAGCTAAGGAGTTTGAAATCAAATTGATACCTGCTATTGCCATGTTCGATCATGAGCTTTTTACAAAGGTATTACAATCCCAGGAGAATCTTGATCGACATGTGGACTCAATAGTAAGAACAGTGATAGATAATCACTATGATGGCATTGATCTTGATTATGAATCTACAAAATTATCAGATAAGACCAAGTATTTTGAGATGCTACAAAAACTTAGCAGCAAGCTACATGAAAGTGATAAACAGCTCATAGTCACGGTAATTGCTAAGTGGGGTGATGACATTGTTTATCCTTCCTTGAAAGAAACTAGACAAGTCCAGGATTGGAGCGAAATTTCATTGTATGCAGATCAAATCAGGATCATGGCCTATGATTATACTTTTGCCCGCTCAAAATTCCCTGGTCCTATTGGCCCACTTAATTGGATAGATGAAGTTCTTAAATATGCTGTTACTAAGGTTAGCCCAGAGAAATTAATATTAGGAATCCACCTCTATTCATATGAATGGAAAGGCGATTCTAATGAACCCTTACCATTCATTGCTAATTATATGGGAAATAGTAATGGCTCAGTGGACGCCTCTTCCTATGTATATTCACAAGTTAAAAACATATTAAAAGATCATGATGGTAATGCTTACAAGTTTGAAGGTGAAGAAGTATTTGAGTATAAAAAGGATGGTATTTATAGAAGTCTTGTATATATTTCCCCACAAGGAGTATTAGATCGAACTGATCTAGCAATGAAGTATAAGCTTGGGGGCGTGGTATTCTGGCGTTTAGGAGGTGAAGATGAATTATTAACTAACCTCTATAACGTAGACTAACAGCTTTTTGTTTGGCCTTACGATGTTTTTTATTGGCCATTTTTTTCCTCTTGTTCATATTGTTTGAGATAAGAGATTAGGTATAATCAAAAGATATTAGATATTGCAAATAAATATATCATGAAGTTCAATAATCCCACAATAAAACTGTTACTTGATAATTATCGTCCCGTCTGGTCGTTAATGTATGCTAATCATCTTATCAACTGGGACACAGAGACATATATGCCGGCTAAGGGAGTGCAATCGCGAAGTAAGGTTTTGGCTGATTTGAATTTAGCTATTCAAAGGCAGCTTTTAGATAAGGAGTTTTTAAGCATTTTAAAACAGGCAAAAGAAATTAAAGATCTTAATATCTATGAACAAAAGGCTTTATATTATCTAAATAAAAGCATTGATCAATATTTGAAACTGCCTGCTCAGTACATTTCCGAATGGTCTGAGTTAATAGCTGTCACTTCAGTTATTTGGGCAGAAGCTAGAAAAAAGAATGACTATCAATTATTCGAACCTTATCTGGCTAAGATCTTTAAAATGACAAGACAAAGAGCGCAGTATTTAGATCCTTCCAAGAATGAGTATGATGTGATCTTTGATACTTATGAGGATGGTATGACAACTAGGGAATTAGATAACTATTTTTCTAATTTAAGGAATTTCCTGAATAAAATTCCCTTAGATAGCTTGTCTCATAAAAAATATCAGGATCTAGAAAAAGAGGGTTATTCCTTAGTTAAAATGCAACAATTAAATGCCAAGGTGCTGGATTTTCTAGGCCATGATCCAGAAAGATTTAGATTAGATGTGTCTACTCATCCATTTTCTTTATTCTTAAGTCCTCATGATCTGCGAATCACAACTAGATATCCCAAATTAGGATTTAATACTTCATTGATGCCTACCATACATGAATTTGGGCATGCCTTATTTGCCAGTAATGTGGATGAGGAATTAGAATCTACCCCCCTCTGGCCCGATACCAGCTATGCTTTGCATGAATCTCAATCAAGATTCTGGGAAAATATATTAGGACGCAGTAGAGGCTTTATAAAGTATTTCATTAAAGATCTACGCTCATTAAATCCTAAATTCAAAGATCTTGATGTCGAGGATTTCTATGATTTCTTAAATCATGTTAAGCCCAGTTTAATTAGAGTGGAGGCTGATGAGATTACCTACCATTACCATATCTTGATCCGTTATGAAATTGAAAGGGCTTTGCTTGCTGGTGAAATAGATACTAAAGAAGCCCCACAGTATTGGAACAAGGCCTACGAGAAATATTTAGGTATTACACCAGCAAATCATATTGAAGGAATCCTGCAAGACATTCACTGGTCTTTTGGTAGTATTGGCTATTTCCCTACCTACTCTCTAGGTTCAACCCTTTCAGCCATGTGGGATCATGAATTGCAAAAAGATCTTAATCTTGATTATGAGCAACTGAATAAAAAGGAGATAGCTTTGATCAATGACTGGTTCAAGACCAATATTCATCAATATGCAGGCATGTACTCTTTAGAAGAGTCCAGCTTAAGAGTGTGTAAAGAAGAATTCAGCTCACAGAAGTGGCAGAGCTATATTAATAAAAAATACCTCTAAGCTTTACTTGTCATTGGTATTATCATAAAATCAAATCAATATTTATTATTTTTCATTTATGAATAAGCTTTCAACGATTGCCGGCAGGATCACAACTGCAGCAATTTCCCTAGGAGCATTAGCAAGCACTGTTATGGCTGCTGCTTATGATTATGGATATGATTATACTTATGATTATGGAGCTGGAGATGCATTAGGAGCTGGCGTTGGTGGTGTAATGTTACTTGTATACTGCTGTTTGTGCTTGATCCTAGCTTTATCTCTAGCATTATGGGTTTGGATGTTGATCGATGTCTTAAAGAGAACGGAAGCAGAATTACCAGACAAAACTACCTGGATTATAATCATTGTATTACTAGGTGGCCTAGGAGCATTAGTATATTACTTCTCCAAGAAAAGAGCTTTGGATGCTAAAAAGAAGTAATAATTCTTAATTAGAATTTCAAAACCCCGTGCTAGTCACGGGGTTTTTTATTAAAGTTGATATAATTGGCAACTATGTAGGAAGGTCTATCTTGGACTTGAGTATATATTCTGCCCACATATTCAGAGATGATTGCTAGGATCATCATTTGTAAGGCTAGATAGATCGAATAGATAATAATTTGTGAAGACCAACCTGGTACTGTTTGACCAAGGATTTGTGATATTAAGGCATATATGATTACTAAGAAAGTGATCGAGAAGAACATGACACTTAATATTGTTGCCAGTTTCATTGGGAGTCTGGAAAAAGAAAAGATGGCATTAAAAGCTAGCCCTACCATTTTAGTAATAGGATAACCTGTTTTGCCCCATTCCCTTTTAGCCCTGTCATATTCCACTATCGTCTGTTTGTATCCGATCCAGGTTGTTAAACCTCTAAGATATCTATCTTTCTCTTTTATTTTTTTAAGAACATTGATACATTTCCTATCTAACAGTCTGAAATCACCTACATTTTCGGGTATTTTGTTAATCAATATGGCATTAAGGAATTTATAGAAAAGAACTGCGCTCATATCTTTAAAAAAGCCGTCCTTTCGTGATTTCCTTTTAGCATTAACTACTTCATATCCCTCTTCCCATTTCATAATTAGATCAAGTATCACTTCCGGAGGATCCTGTAGATCAGAGTCCAAAATTATGACGCAGTCCCCTAAAGCATGGTCCATCCCAGCAGTTATGGCCATTTGATGCCCAAAATTCCTTGAGAAATCAATAATTCTGATCTGTTTATCTGATTCAGCTAATCTTAATAATACTAGCAGTGAGGAGTCTTTAGAGCCATCATTTACAAATATGATCTCGTGATCATATTTTAAGGGTTTCAATATACCTTTAACTCGCTCATAAAACTTATCAAGGTTGCCTTCCTCATTGTAGACAGGCGTAACTATTGAGATTAATTTCTTTTTCACAGGCTTGAATTTAAAATATTTAAGATTTGTTGTTGATCAAGTTTGATCTCTCCAATTTTATTGGGAGTCAATCTATCTGACATATCCTTAAAATGCTCATCATTTATTCCATAATCTTTAAGGCTCATAGCAATGCCTAGATCAAAAAAGAAGTCATAGGTTTTAGCAATAGCTTCAATTATCACCTCATCGTCTTCGCCTTTAAGTCCCCAAACTCTACGAGCGTATTGTGCCATTTTGTCATGCTTTTGGGATTTTACTTCATTAAGCCAATGGGGAGTTAATACTGCCAAGCCTGCTCCATGAGGTATGTCGTAAAACGCACTAAGCTCATGTTCAATATTATGAGTAGCCCAATCCTGGGAAACTCCCATACTTATAAATCCATTTAAGGCCATGGTAGAACAGTACATTAGATTGGCTCTCAGGTTATAGTTATCAAGATCCTTAATTACTTTAGGTCCAATTTCTATTAAGGTCTGAATGATTGATTCAGCCCATCTATCCTGCAATAAGGCATTCTTTGTAGTATTCATGTATTGTTCCAGTACATGTGAGTAAATATCTACAATCCCATAAGCAGTTTGCAGTGCAGATAAAGAATAAGTGAATTCTGGATTTAGAATGCTGAATTGGGGATAGACTAAAGTTGATTCCCATGAGTTCTTTTTATGCTCGCTCCAATTAGTAATGACTGAGTAACAATCCATTTCACTGCCGGTTGCAGCGACTGTTAATACTGTAGCCAAAGGTAGAGCTTTTGTGATTTGGTTAGCATCATTTACAACTTCCCAGGGGTCAGATCCTGTATAATATGATGCAGAAATTAATTTCGTGGCATCAATCACACTGCCTCCTCCAACAGCTAATAGGATATTTGGTTTAAAGTCTTTTGCAAGAGTCAAAGCTTTCCTGATCGTTTCTACTCTGGGATTAGGTTCTATTCCCCAAAACTCCTTGATTTCAAGATCTTTTAACTGATCTAATACCTTACTATATACTCCACTTTTCTTAGCGCTATTCTTGCCAAAAATTAGCATTACTTTTTTACCGTAACCTTTTAATTCCTCTGCAAGCTGAAGATGGGAATCTTTACCAAAAATGATTTTGGTGGGATTTTTAAATGTAAAATCATTCATTTGAAAATATTTGATAGATAGTAAGATAATAAAGCATAAGGCAAGTGAATGTAAATTTCTGACTTGCTGTTAACTTAATATTGATGTTATTATCTTCACATAACATCATGGCTACAGAAGCATTCATTGTACATTCCAATGGACCCTCTGCCTCAGTCCAAATAATATCAGGAGATAAGCCAGTGCCCTCAATACTGTTAGATGCAGGTGGGGATCCTCGTTTGCAGGCAAAACATTCAAATAGTTTCGGTCATTTATCTTTGGGTAGAATGCAGCCTGAACTATTACGAAGGAATGCTACTCCCTTAATACCTGGACTTTATTCGCCTGATCAGCCTGAGCATCCTAATACTGTTCGGGAATTGATGACTCTATTGCAAACCACAGTTCCCTCAGCAGAAGAAAGAGCCATAATTGAAAGAGGAATAAAGTGGCAGATAGAGCAAGGTGTGGATGTGAGCAGAGTTTATTCCTCTCATCCTCATTTTGATTCCAATCTAGCATTGCCAATAATTAAGCCGGAGATCCCATTAATGGGGACCAGAGGCACGATTGCAATGTTAAAGGCGATAGGGGCAATTATGCCAATGGTTGATCGGCAATTTACTAGGGTTAGAAGATATGACGCTGCCGGGGAATTAGAATACGCCACGAGACCTGTTGAGATACTTGAACCAGGTAAACCTCACAATATTGAAGGATTTGGACAAGTAGTTGCCAGTGAAACAGATCATTTTTTAGGCTCCAGTTCTCTAGATATCGAGACCAACAAAGGAGCCAGGATAACTTTTACTGGGGACTTGGGCGCTGGTCCAAGAACAAGTAAGGTACTAGAGGATATTGTTGCTAGATCACCTGAGACAGACATCTTGTTTTTAGATACTAACAATCTGGGTAATTCTGGAGAACAACGCACAGAGGAAGGATTGCAGGATGAATTAAGGGCCTTACTTTCCGAAAGTCAGGACATGAATTTGTTTGTACAGATCCCCAGAAGAGACCTGGGCAGATTGAAGCGTATTGCTGAAGTAGCTAGAACAGCAGGACGAAGGATTGTATTACCCTGGCAATTGGCTGCCTATCAGCAAATTGTTTCCGAGGAAACTTCAGAAGTTGATTTCGAATTTACTGATATATATTTAACACCGAGAAGCAGTGCTACATACAAGCCTATGGATTATCCTGCAGTAAGTAGATCTAGAATCTTTAATCCCCAGTTCCATCTGCATACTCCTCGAGAATTAACTGATCTTAGTAGAAAGGAAAGCATACTTACCGTAGTTGAAGATGATGTGCAATTCAAACATGTTAATCCCAGACAATTCCTGCCAAGAGATCGCACTAAAGATCAGGGTCTTATTTATGCTGGATATCAATTACCCAAAGCAGAATTATTAAAATTAGAGAGATTGATGAGAAATGCTGATACTGATTTTAAAAATCTGGAAACTTCAGGCCATTTACCCTCAGATCTTCTTATGGATATGTTAAGCCAATTATTAGTAAGGCAATTGGTTCCTTTACATACCGTTAAACCTGGAACAGTTGTTGATTTTGTTAAAAAAAGTGGATTCAAGGGCAATGTTGTTCAAAACGTTGCTCGTAATATACCCTATGGGTATAATGGGAAGAAGTTAATATAATAAAATGCACTTAAACAAAATTATTGTCTTGCTGCTATTAGCATTCTCTTTAGTTTCCCCATTTAATTCTTATGCTGCTTCTTATACTCTAACTGAGGTAGCAACTCATAATACACCTGATGATTGCTGGATGGTATTTGAACAAAGTGTTTATAACATTACTTCGTATTTGAGAAGTCATGATAAATTTCTAGAAATTGATTCTTGGTGTGGCCAAGATATGACTGAAGATTTTCAAACTAAAGCTGGTACAGGCAGAGATCATAAGAGCAGC
>ENA-UOWO01001992-UOWO01001992.1-activated-sludge-metagenome-genome-assembly--contig:-NODE-1992-length-26119-cov-10.172038_pt1 | contig 26119 bp, 25 predicted proteins | sample MGYA00238148_ERZ761564 | MGnify/ENA primary metagenome ERZ761564 (study PRJEB28885, sample SAMN05720194) | activated sludge metagenome | isolation source: Anaerobic digester | place: USA...
CCCCTTCCCTTGACCCCGCTCCCTCCCCCGGCTAGACTGACTGGCCGGCCGGAGGGGCGGTGGGAAGGCGGGCTTCTTGGGCAAGCGCGGGTTCGTACTAACGGCCGTCGTGGCGGCGTGCTGGCTGCTCGCCGTCGGGGTGATGGCCCGCGCGGTGTCCCCCGAGCCTCCGCCCCCGGTCGAGCCCGGAGCGACCGTCGCCGGCCATAAACCCGACGACACGCGGCGGCAGCGGAGGATCTCGGTAGCCGCCGCGGCCCTGCGGCCAGAGGCGCTCGCGGACGTATCGGCCGGCGAGTCGAAGGCCCGGGCGCGGGCCCTCGCGAGCAGGGCCTTGGCGGCCGGGCTCGAGCCGGCCGCTACGGTCGCCCGCGCCCTGCCGGGCTCGACCTGGGTCCAGGCCCGCCTGGTCATGCGCCGCGACGAGGAGAACCTTAGGCTGGACGCGGCCCTGGATAACGCCTACGGCAGGTCGTACGCGGCCATCCGCGCCGGTCTCGCGGAGACCCGGGCCACGGCCGAGGCGGTCGAGGCCGCCCTAGGCGAGCTATGGCGCGTTTTTTACGACGACGCTCGGACCGACGGGAGCCGCGGCGGGCCGCTCGTCTCGCCGCTGGCCCGCCGCGATCAGTGGATACCCGGAACCAGAGCCCTCCGCGCGTCCCACCAGTACGCCCTCGACATCTTCTTCACGAGCCTGTCGCGCGACGGCGCCGAGGAGAAAGGCCCGACGGTCGTCAGCATGAGCCGCGGCGTCGTCGTCTCGGCCGCGGACGACTGGAAGGGCGGCGACAAGCCGTCGGCCTACGTCTCCGGCGGCCTGTCGCCCAAGGCCGGCAACGGCGTCGTGGTCTACGACCCGTCGTCTGGCCGCTACTACGCTTACTTCCACCTGAGCGATGTTGCGGTGCGGGCCGGCCAGTTCGTCGAACCGGGGCAGGAACTAGGCCGCGGAGGCAACACCGGCGTCAACGCTCGCAGGCGGGGCCACGGCGGCCACCTGCACCTGGAGATCCACGAGGCCGACGGCTCGGCCCTGTCGTCGTTCGCCATCCGCGATCTCATCCTATCCGTTCGCTGATCGTGTCCATTCGTTGAACAACTACGTGATTTCTCACCGATACGGCAGTATAGTAGTCTAGTGCGCCAAGGTTACTGTCCTCGGCGCGCCTTGAGGAGGTACCATGAAACGGATCGCCATCGTCATACTGCTCGCCCTCGTAGCCTCTGGCGCCTGGGCCCAGGATCTGGGAGACTTCCAGAACGGCTTCACCGGCTTCGCGTCGGCTCTGGCGCCGACGCTATCGTACAACGCCACGGCCGGCAACAATTGGTCGGATGCCTATATAGGCAACCTACCCCACTTCGGCATTGGGGCCGCGGTCGGCTTCACGTCCGTCCCGATAGGCGAGCTGACCACGCTCATCGGGACCATCGCGAGCGGCGTCGAGATTCCGGCGGCGCTCTCCCAGCTCGGCCTGCCCGTGCCGGCCGCCGCGCTGTCGGCTAAGATCGGCGGCTTCATCCTGCCCTTCGACCTCGGCCTCAAGGCTATGATGCTGACGCCCGAGATGACCGCTAGCCTCGACGCGATGGGCTTCTCGTTCGACTACTCGCTATTCGGCGGCAACGTGCGCTATGCCCTGCTCAAGCAGAACGTCCTCCTGCCCGACGTTTCGGTGGGCGCCGGTTACAACCGCCTGAACGGCGCCATCTCGATGCCGCTCGGTATCACGGGCCAGAGCTTTACCTTCAACGACGGCGCGAGCGACCACGTCCTCGCGGTCAGCGACCCGGACCTGGCCCTGTCCTGGACCACCGACAGCTTCGACTTTACCGTGCAGGCGTCCAAGAAGATCCTGTTCATCGAGCCGTACCTCGGCGCCGGCCTGTCTGTGGGCAAGTCGACCGTACGCGGCGGCATCGAGAGCCAGCTGACCTACGACGGCGCGGCCGTAACCGAAAGCCAGGTGGAGGCGATCAGGCAGGCCCTCGCCGACGGCGGCATCGCGATGCCTGAGCTGAGCGCCGATGGGTTCATGTTCGGCTCGGAGGACGCGACGCCGGCCTTCCGCGTCTACGGCGGCCTGTCCCTGTCGCTGTTCGTCGTCAAGCTCGACACCACGGTCACCTACGCGCTGGCGTCGAGGAGCCTCGGCGCGCAGGTCATGCTCAGGGTGCAATTCTAGGCTTATTCGGGATATAGCAACCTCCCGCCGCGGCCAGGCATGCGACCGTCATGCTTGACAGCGGCGGCGGGGCGGCTTAGTATCAAAGCACTGTGAAGAACCAAAAAACCAAGGTGCTGGTCATAGTAGAGGATGGGCGCAAGCCGCTCGAGGCTATAGCCAAGACGATCAAGACGACGCTCGTCGACAAGGCCGCGGTCAAGACCCGTAGCGCCTCCGAGGTGGCGATACCGGAGATCCTGGCGGCCGACGCGTACGCGTTCGGCGTCGGAGACTCCGCCTCGTCGTCTTGGGCCGAGATCAAGCGCCTCTTGACCGGGATGAACCTGGCTGGCAGAAAGGCCGGCTTCTTCGTCGAGACCAAGGGAGCCGCCGTCGGCCTCAAAGCCGCCTTCGAGCCCGCCGAGCTGTCGGTCGCCGACCGCGACCTGGTCGCCGGCGGTCAGTCCGACACCGACGCTTGGATACTGGCGCTGCTCGGCGTCTGAAATCCCGCTCTTCACGATCAAACGCAACGCGAGGTGCTTATGTCCGCAGGTTTCAACCTAGACGACGCCATCAGGAAGGTGCCGGATTTTCCCAAGCCCGGCATCCTGTTCTACGATATCACGAGCGTGCTGGCTAAGCCGGACGCGTTCCGCTACTGCGTCGACGCCATGGTCAAGCTCTATAAGGGCGCCGACCTGGACGCCGTAGCCGCCATCGAGTCGCGCGGCTTTCTCTTCGCCGCGCCGCTCGCCGACAGGCTCGGCATCCCGCTCATCCTGGTACGTAAAAAGGGCAAGCTACCCGGCAAGACCATCGCCAAGAGCTACTGCCTCGAATATGGCACCGCCGAGATAGAGATCCACGAGGCCGACATCCCCAAGGGCGGCAAGGTCCTGCTTATCGACGACCTGATCGCCACCGGCGGCACGCTCCGCGCGGCCGCCGACATCCTGGAGGAGGGCGGCGCCATACCGGCCGGCGTCTTCGGCGTCATAGGCTTGCCGTTCCTGCACTATGAGAAGGCCCTCGAGGGTCTCGAGATCCGGACGCTCATCGAGTATTTCGGAGAATAAGGAGCCACGAACATGTCCATCTCCCTCGTTAAGAATAACGCCTGGCACTCCAGGCGAGGCCCCGTCGTGCTCGTCGTGATGGACGGCGTCGGCTACGGCAAGTATAAAGAGGGCGACGCCGTCGCCGCGGCCGACATGCGCCATTTCAGGGCGATGGAAGCCTCCTGCCCCTCCGCCCGCCTCAAGGCCCACGGTACGGCGGTCGGACTGCCGTCCGACGACGACATGGGCAATAGCGAGGTCGGCCATAACGCCATCGGCTGCGGCCGCGTGTTCGCCCAGGGCGCCAAGCTCGTCTCGGCCTCGATCGCGACCGGCGCCATGTTCGGCGGGGAGACCTGGAAGCGCCTCGTATCGAACGTCCGGGCCGCCGACGGCCGTACGCTCCATTTCCTCGGCCTCTTCTCCGACGGCAATGTGCACTCGCACATCGACCACCTGAAGGCGATGCTAGAGCGCGCCAGGGCGGACGGCGTCAGGCGCGTCCGCGTGCACGTCCTCCTCGACGGTCGCGACGTCGGCGAGCAGAGCGCGCTCGAGTACCTCGAGCCCTTCGAGGCCTTCCTCGCGGGGCTGTCGGGAGGCGGCTTCGACTACCGCGTCGCCTCGGGCGGCGGCAGGCAGTACATCACGATGGACCGTTACGGCGCCGACTGGTCCATGGTCGAGCGCGGCTGGAAGGCCCACGTCCTCGGCCAGGGAGCCCGCTTCAAGAGCGCCAAGGAAGCCGTCCTCCATTATCGCGCCGAGAAGCCGTCGCTGATCGACCAGGACATGCATGAGTTCGTCATCGAGGAGGGCGGCGAGCCGATCGGTGCCGTTCAGGACGGCGACTCCTTCGTCTACTTCAACTTCCGCGGCGACCGCGCGCTCGAGATCACCGCGGCCTTCGAGGACGACGACTTTCCCCACTTCGACCGAATCAGACGCCCCAAGATTGCCTACGCGGGCATGATGGAGTACGATGGCGACCTGCACGTGCCTTCGGCCTACCTCGTCAGCCCCCCGTCCATCGACCGAACGATGGGCGAGTACCTCGCCGGATCCGGTGTCAGGATGCTCGCGATTTCCGAGACCCAGAAATACGGCCACGTTACCTACTTCTTCAACGGCAACCGCCAGGGCAAGTTCGACGAGGCGCTCGAGGACTACGTCGAGGTCAAGAGCGACCTCGTACCCTTCGAGCAGCGTCCCTGGATGAAGGCCGCCGAGATCACCGACCGCGTGATCGCCGCGATCGAGAGCGGCCAGTACCGTTTCATCCGCCTCAACTATCCCAACGGCGACATGGTCGGCCACACCGGCGTCTACCAAGCCGTCGTCTGCGGGCTCGAGGCGATGGACCTGCAGCTCGGCCGGCTCAGGGCCGCCGTCGAGAAAGCGGGCGGCGTGCTCGTCCTGACCGCCGACCACGGCAACTCCGACGACATGTACGAACACGAGAAGAAGACCGGAGCCGTCACCGTCAAGGCCGACGGCGAGCCAAGGGCCAAGACCAGCCACTCGCTCAATCCCGTGCCCTGCGTCGTCTACGACCCCGAGTACGCGGGCGAGTACGAGAAGGAGCTGCGAGCCGGGCTCGGCATCAGCTCGCTCGCGGCCACCTGCATCGAGCTGCTCGGCTTCGCGCCGCCAAAGGACTACGACCCGTCCGTGCTCGAGCCGGCCAAGGCCCGATGACCGAGGTAGAGCTCAAGGCGCGGGTCAGGGATCCGTCCGCGGTGGAGGCGAGGGTCGCGTCGTTCGCGGCCTTCGTCCGTTCCTTCGACAAGGCGGACGAGTACTGGCACGGGCCGGACTGGCGCTTCACGCGCGGAACCAAGGGCTTCAGGCTGAGGATGGACGACGGCAAGGCCGTCGTCACCTTCAAGCAGAAACGCTGCGACGGCGGCATCGAGATCAATAGGGAGACCGAGTTCGAGGTGTCCGATCCCGCGGCCTTCAAAGCCCTCGTCGAGCGTGTCGGCTGCGAGCCGTTCTACGCCAAGCGTAAGGTCGGCAGGGCCTATAGCTACGACGGGTGTACGATAGAGCTGGTCAACGTGGGCGGAATCGGGGACTTCATCGAGGTCGAGCGGCTCATCGATGGCGAGGAGCCGGCCGCCGTGGCGCTGGCCCAGGGCAGCGTCAGGTCGATCCTGTCGATGGCCGGGGTACCCGAGGGCGAGATCGAGGGACGGAGCTACTCCGAGCTGATACTCGCGGCCGAGGCGGGCCAGGCCGCCGGACTAGGAGCCTAGCCGAGGCTCACGAAGCGCAGATAGCTCGTCGAGGCCCGCTCGGGTTCGGGATATTCGCCCCGCTGCCACTCGGGCAGTAGGATCGAGATGCGGTTCATGATCTCGTCGACCATCTCGGCGCGCAGGCTCCGCGGAACGCTGCGCGCGACGCCGTCCGCGGCGCCGTCGCCGGCAGGCGGCGCGAGTACGAAGGGCTCCCCGACCCTGAAGACGAAACGAGTCCGCCGTACCGACTTGATGTTCGGCCAGAAGCGCTCGCCGCCGTGATGCGCGATGGGCAGGATAGGCGCGCCGCTGCGCAGGGCCAGCTGGACCACGCCGCCATGTCCCTTGCGCAGCTTTCCGTCGCCGCTCCTCGTCCCCTCCGGAGCGATCAGGAGCATGCCACGGCGCTCCAGCACCTCGAGGGCCTTGCGCATGGCCGACAGATCGGCGCCCTCTCGGTCGATCGCGATGGCCTGCCACGAGTTCGCCAGAGCGCCCAGGACAGGGTTATCCCAGGTCTCGCGCTTGATGATGCCTATCGCGTCGCGCGGGAACAGGAATGAGTATAGGAGCGGCACCTCGAGGAAGTTGACGTGGTTCATGACGACTATGAGCGGGCCGGACTTCGGTACGCGCCTCATCTCCGCCGAGTCGATCCTGCATAGCCTCGACAGGATGAATTTAACTGCCGGGGTGACGATACGAGACGATGTAGTCATGTATGGGCCTCAGGCCTTGGACTTCTGCCGGGCGACCCGCCCGGGGTTGCAGACGATGGTCAGCGCCCCGGCCAGGCATTCGACGTCGAGACGCTCGCCGTCGATGCAGATAGTCTCGCCGTCGGCGTGGACGATCAGACCGCGGTTCGGGGCCTCCACGACTATCCTGGAGCCGCCGTAGATCTTGACCTTGGGATGTCCCGCCTGCGTCCCCTTGGTATAGCGGATCATCAGATCGACCATCTCGCCGCGGCTCAGGCGCTCCGCGACGCAGAGGTCGAAGCTACCGTCGTGATTCTCGGCGTTCGGCGCCATGAAGAAGGTGCCGCCCATGCGCTTGCCGTTCATTATGGATATCTGCTGGCATTCCTGTTCGACGCGCTGGCCGTCCCAGGCGAGCCTGACGAGGGGGGCGTCGGGGAAGAGCGCGAAGGTCTTCAGGGCGCCGAGCACGTAGGCCATGAAACCGTGAACGCGCTTCAGCTTGGCAGCCTCGAGGCCAACGATGGTGTCGAAGCCGACGCCGAGCCCGTTGGCGAAATACTTGCCGTCGGGGTAATCGCCGCCGCGCACGATGCCGACGTCCATCGCCCTCCTCTCGCCCCGGGCCAACACTGACACGCATTCCTCCAGCGTGGCCGGTAGGTCGGCGCCGTAGGCGAAGTCGTTGCCGCGGCCGACGCTGAACGCCGCCAGTACCGGGGCGGCCTTGCCCGCGGACTTCGTAGCCATTAGTCCGTTGACGACCTCGTTGACCGTACCATCGCCTCCGGCAGCCACCACGAGGCCGAACCCGCGGTCGCCCGCCGACGCGGCGAGCTCCGTCGCGTGCCCTACCCGCTCCGTCAAGGCCAGCTCGAAATCGAGCCCAGCCGCCGCCATAAGCCGCCGTATCTCGGGAACTCGCTCCCCGGCCTTGCCCTTACCCGCGATCGGGTTGAGAATAATCAGTATACCGTCGTGCTTTTGCATGGTGACAAGAATATAAACCGTAACGCGCCGCTACGCTAGCCGGGAAACGCGCTAGCGTAGCCCGTTCGCGATGGAGGCGGCTATGGCCATATCGACCATGGCCAGCCGACCGAGAAAACGCTCGTCGATGTCGAAGCGCGGATGGTGGTTTGGATACGCCGAGCCTGGTGGCTGCGTGTCCAGGAACCAGAAACAGCCCGGTACCTTCGCCAGATAGTATGCGAAATCCTCCCCGCCCATGCTCGGCGCGGTCAGTTCACGTACGTGCTCGGCGCCGATCGCGCGTATCGTGGCATCCATCGCCAGGGAGCTCGCCCAGGCGTTGTTCACGAGCGGGGGATAGCCGTCGACCCAGTCGAATCGATGCCGTAGGCCGTGGGCTGCGGCGACGCCGGCGCAGGCGCGCGCTATGCCATCCTTGGCCATGGCCCTGAGCGTCGGCGAAAGGCTCCGGACGGTACCGCCGAAGCCGGCCTCGCACGGGATGATATTGTAGGCGGAGCCGGCAGACAGCTCGCAGACGCTGAGCACGAACGGCTCGCGCTGGTCGGGCGCCCTGGATCGGAAGGACTGCAGGGCCAGCACGAATTCTGCCAGGGCCGGTATCGGGTCGAGGGCCTGGTGCGGCGCCGAGCCGTGTCCGCCTGAACCGACGAAGGCGCCGGAGAACAGATCGCTCGCGGCCATCATCGGGCCGGGCAGGAAACCGGCCTGGCCCGGGGACAACTCGTCGGACAGGTGCCCGACATGGGAGCCGACGATGGCTTCGACGCCGTCCAGGCAACCGTCAGCTATCATGCCGCGAGCGCCGAAATACCCTTCCTCGCCGGGCTGGAACAGGAGCCGCACCCTGAATCCCTCCGGAGGCGACGCCGCGTAGCGCTCGGCGCAGGCCAGGAGCGCTCCCGTATGGGCGTCGTGTCCGCATGCGTGCATCGCGCCGGGATGCGCGCTCGAGAACGGCAGGCCGGTTGCTTCCGTGACGGCCAGGGCGTCCATGTCGGCGCGTATAGCGACGAGGGGGCCTGCGTCGCCGATATCGGCAAGGAGGCCACCTCCGCAGTCGCGCGGGGCGATGCCCGCGGCCTCGAGCGCCGTCCTGACGTATCGTACCGTCTCGGGTAGCTCGAGCCCCGTCTCTGGGATCCTGTGCAGCGCCCGCCTATGGACCGTGGCGCGAGCCGTCAGGGCGTTCATACCTTCGAAATCCATAGCTCCTCCCATATCATCGCCATACCGCGCCCGGGTTACTGCCGCTTGAGGTACTCCAAGAAGGCCGAGACCCTCTCATGGACAAAGAAGTCCTTGGCCCGGGGCCGCGCCCGGAGCAGGAGGCCGTCGAGCCTGGTTACGCGGGAGATGGCCACGTAGGCCTGCCCGGCGGCGAAGGCGCCCCGGGACAGGTCGACGAAGACGCGCTCGAGCGTGAGCCCCTGGGCCCTATGTATCGTCAAGGCCCAGCCCGGCTGGAGCGGCAGCTGCCCGTACCGATCCGACTCGACAGGAACGACTCCGCCGTCACGGAGGGCGAACCGAGTCCGTTTCCAGACGTGGGGCCCGACCCTGAACTCACCGGCGTCGTCGCGCAACGTGGCGCCAGCCTCATCGAGCCCGACGACGGTAGCCAAGGCGCCGTTCGACCATCGACCGGCCTCATCACTCGCCGTGAGCATGACCCTAGCGCCGAGCTTGAGCTCGAGCTCGCGCGGCACCGGCAGCTCGTCCTCGCCCGAGTCCTTGGCGAAGCGGCCGTCAGCGCTCGCGGCGTAGACGCGGGACGGGCCCGGCAAGGCCGCGAGCCGGTACACGTTGATACGCTGGGCCTCGGCCCTCGTGGCCGTCAGCACGAGATGGTCGGCCGGGGGCTTCTTACCCTCGGGAAGGACCCTGGAGGCCAGGAGCCGCAGGTCATCGTCGCTCACGTCGCCCGAGCGGCAACGGTCCAGCGTCGCTATGAAGCCATCCTCGCACTGCCTGAAGACCCGGGTGAACTCGACGCGCTTCATCGTCCGCGCTCGAGCGCGCAGAACTCTCGAGGAGAAGAAGAAAGGGCTTTTATAGCGTTCGGCGAACGCGCCGCCCGACCTACTCGCTTCGTCCGGTTCGACCGGAGGTAGTTGGTATGGATCGCCGAAGAGGATGACGCGGGCTCCGCCGAACGCCAGCCCGGGCTCCCGTTTCGCCTGGCGCATCCGTCGATCCATCTCGTCGAGGAGGTCGGCGCGGACCATCGAGATCTCGTCGACGATCAAGGTCTCGACCGCGGCCAATAGAGGATAGAGGCGGCTTTCCCGTTCCGGGTCGAGCCTGGTCTCAAGGTGCACGGGCTCTCGCGGGTCGATCCAGAAGAAACTATGGATAGTCTGACCGCCTATCGAAAGCGCGGAGACCCCGGTCGGCGCTAGATAGACTGCGTTGGCCAGCCGCAACTCGGTCTTGACGTAGTTCAGGAAGGTCGATTTCCCCGTTCCGGCCCGCCCGGAAACCCAAAGCAGGCGCTCGCTCGCATCGGCGATATACGAAAGCGCCACGTTCATCTCATCCGTCAGTATCATCCTATCCACTGCGACTCCAGGTATATTGTAGGAGGCTCATTACAACCGAATACCGACAATCATGGCAATGGGTAGAACGGCGGGAGCGTACCAAATCCCTCGGCGCCCTTATCATAAAAGCCCGCCCGGCCAAAGGCCGAACGGGCTTTTCTTGGGCGCTGAGGGATTTGGCTTCCGCTCGCGCGCGTCCTGTGCGCTCACGTCAGCCCGCCTTCGCGTTTCTCGGCGCTTCCTGCGCCTCGGGCTCGCTTTCGCTCGCCACAACGCTCGGTTCAAATCCCTCGGCGCCCTTATCATAAAAGCCCGCCCGGCCAAAGGCCGAACGGGCTTTTCTTGGGCGCTGAGGGATTTGAACCCCCGACATCCTGGGTGTAAACCAGGCGCTCTGACCAGCTGAGCTAAGCGCCCCGACGCGAGACGATACCACGCGGGACGAGCGGGGGTCAAGAAGACGGGCGCCGGACGCCTCCTCGATTCCGGCATGGCTTTGTTCGACGGATCATGGTAGAATGGCTCATGGAATCGGAGAGGTACCCGTGAGGCTTGCCTGCGTCGGGAACGCGTTATACGACGTCGTGGCGTTCGTGGAGACGGACTTCGCGTCCCGTCTCGGTTTCCACGCCGGTTCGACGGTCCACCTCGACCGTGACGGCATGGAGCCCATCCTATCGGCCTTAGCTAAGTCATCGCGAGGCGCTGGCGGAGGCGCCGTCAATACGGCCAAGGTATTCGCCTCGCTCGGGCACGGCGCCGCGTTCGCGGGCATGGTGGGCGACGACGAGCTGGGTACACTATTCCGCCGCGACCTCGAGGCCAGCGGCATTGCGTCCTACCTCCAGGTAGGACGAGGCCGTACCGGCGCCTTCTGCGCGATGATAGCCCCGGACGGCGAGCGCACGATAGCGGTCGCGCCGGAACTCGCCCCTCGCCTCGACCCGTCGGCCATCCCTGATGAGTTCTTCGCCTCCGACTCAACGATGTACGTCGACGGCTTCATCGCCGCGAACCCGGACGCGCTTCGGGCCCTGACGCGCCGCGCCGCCGACTCAGGCATGGGTATAGCCCTCGATGTCGCGGGGTACCGCATCGCCGTCAAGCATCGCGACCTGTTCCTAGAGCTTATCCGCTCGGTCTGCTCCTGGACCTTCATGAACGAGGACGAATTCATCGCGCTGAGCCAGACTGGGGTCGACGAGGGCCTCAAGGAATTCTCCGCGTCAGCGCCTGGCACCGTCATAGTCAAGCGAGCCGAGACAGGCGCCGTCTGCGTCAGCGACGGGCACCTGCTCGAGAGCGCGGTTCGGCCGATCCGCGCCACCGACACGACCGGAGCCGGAGACGCGTTCGCCGCCGGCTTCCTGTCGGCGGCCCTCCGAGGCGAGCCGCTCGCGCGTTGCCTCCGACTCGGAAACCGCGTCGCGGAGCAGGCGATCCAGGTGACGGGTATGGCGCTCGACGCTGATCGGCTCCAGCGAGCCGCCTCCACCGTGCTATAAGACTGGTCGTATCGTCCAACTAGGCCACAAGTCTCCGTTCCTATGCCAAAACGCTTCCGTAGCTAGTCAAAAGCCTTGCCTGTCGGGCCAAAACCTCTATATTTTATAGCGAAACTAAGCGAAAGGACGGCGGAGAATGCCCGACAACGAGATAATACCGATCGACATGCTACTACCGAATAAAATTCCAATCATTCCGTTGAATGGAAAGCCTATATTCCCCGGCATCTTTACGCCCTTGATGCTCGGGAGTCAGGACGACATCCAGACCATCGACGATGCTATGCAGACCGACGGCATGGTCGGGCTCGTGCTCGTCCGGGACGATACCGACAAGCCCAAGGCCAGCGACCTCCACGAGGTGGGTACGGTAGCCAAGATCGTCAAGCGGATCAACCTTCCCGACGGCTCGGTCAATATATTCATCTCAACCCTCAAGCGCTTCAAGATCAAGAAGGCCCTGTCCAAGGAACAGCCCATCATGGCGGCGGTCGAGTACCTCGAGGACCAGGGGGAAGGCCCGGACGAGATCAAGGCGCTGACCAGGGCGCTGCTGTCGGAGATGAAGCAGATCTCGGAGAACAATCCACTGTTCTCCGAGGAGATGCGCCTCAACATGATCAACATCGACCATCCAGGCAAGATAGCCGACTTCATCGCCAGCATCCTGAATATAGACAAGGTCGAGCAGCAGAAGATTCTCGAGCTCAGCGATATCAAGGAGCGTATGGAACGCGTCCTCATGTCGATCAAGCGCGAGCAGGAGCTCCTCAAGATCCAGAAACGCATCCAGAGCGAGATCAACGAGAAGGTCGAGAAGAGCCAGCGCGACTATTTTCTGCGGGAGGAGCTCAAGGCCATCAAGCAAGAGCTCGGTATGCCCGCCGACGCGAAGGGCACGGACTTCCAGCGCTTCAAGGAGCGGCTGGACGCGTTCGGCTTCTCGGGCGAGGTCAAGGAGCTCGTCGACCAGGAGCTCGAGAAATTCAGCCTGATGGACCCGAATTCGTCGGAGTTCATCGTGACGAGGAATTGGCTCGATCTGGTCTCGAACCTGCCTTGGAAAGCGGAGACCGGCAAGGACTTCGACATACATGCCGCCCGCGACATCCTCGAGGGCGACCACTACGGCCTCAAGGACGTCAAGGATCGCATCATCGAGTATCTGGCAGTCCGTAAGCTCAAACGCGACGCCAAGGGCTCTATCCTGTGCCTGGTAGGCCCGCCCGGCGTCGGCAAGACCAGCGTCGGTAGATCCATCGCCCGGGCTCTCGGCAAGGAGTTCTTCCGTTTCTCGGTCGGCGGCATGCGCGACGAGGCGGAAATCAAGGGCCATCGGCGCACCTATGTCGGGGCGCTACCCGGCAAGATCATCCAAGGGCTCAAGATAACCAAGAGCCGCGACCCGGTCTTCATGATCGATGAGATCGACAAGATGGGCTCGAGCTACCAGGGCGATCCGTCGAGCGCCCTGCTCGAGGTGCTCGACCCGGAGCAGAACGTGGCGTTCCGGGATCATTACCTCGACCTACCCTTCGACGTCTCCAACGTGTTCTTCATCGTCACGGCCAATACCCTCGACACCATCCCCGGGCCGCTACGCGACCGCATGGAGATCATCCAGCTATCCGGCTACGTCGACTCGGAGAAGCTCGAGATCGCCAAGCGCTACCTGATCCCGAAGAGCCTCGAGAAGAACGGCCTCAAGAAGGCCCGCGTCAAGTACACCCGCGACGCGTTGACCGCCATCGCCGAGGGCTACGCGAGAGAGGCCGGCGTCCGGAACTTCGAGAAGTACCTGGATCGCATCCATCGCAAGATAGCGCTGGCCGTCGTAACGGCGCCCGAAGGCGAGGATACGAAGCGCTTCGAGGTGGACAAGCCGTCACTCGAGAAGTACCTGGGCAAGCCGCGCTTCGACGCCGACGAGGTCAAGCGCGCGACGCTGCCGGGCATGACCGTCGGCCTAGCCTGGACCAGCATGGGCGGTGATACGCTGATCATCGAGGCGGTGGCCAACCCCGGCAAGGAAGGCTTCAAGCTGACCGGACAGATGGGTTCGGTGATGCAGGAATCCGCCGGCATCGCCTATACCTGGGTCAGGCACCACGTGGCGGACGCCCACGGCATCGACGCGAAGTTCTTCGAGGAGCGCCAGATCCATCTGCATATCCCGGAGGGCGCCACGCCCAAGGACGGACCGAGCGCAGGCATCACCATGGCCACCTCGCTCGCGTCGCTCGTGCTCGGCAAGCGGGTCAAGGATAGGCTGGCTATGACCGGAGAGTTGTCCCTGACCGGCCAGGTGCTGCCGATTGGCGGCCTCAGGGAAAAGACCGTCGCCGCGAAGCGCAACAAGATCAGGGAGATCATCATCCCGAGGGCCAACGAGAAGGACCTGTCGGATATCCCGGAGCACGTCAAGAAAGGCATCGTTTTCCATCCGGTGGACCGGATGGAAGAAGTGCTCGAGATAGCCTTATCGTAGCGGAACTGCCGGCCCCTCGGGGCCGGCCGCCGTTTTACTGGGCGGGACGCCAGGCTCCGCCATCGAGCCTAAGCCCGCACGGCCCAGATAACACGTCGCTCAACCCCCTGGACATCGTTTCAGCGGTCGCCGCGACGCTCGGCGGCAAGGCGGCTCCCGCTCCGGCGGCTCCCGCTCCCGCGGTGCCGCTGGCCAGGACCGTCTCTGCCAGGAGCTTGGCGGCGATGAAGCGCTCGCCTTTCTCCACGGCGAAGCCGAGCGGCTCGTCGATCAGTCCGACGACTTCCCAGGTCGACTGCTCGGCCTGGCTATAGCGTCCGGCGTCCTTGTCCTGATCAGAGACGCGCACCGGCAGGCGCCTGGCGATCTCGTCGAGCCTCGGCACGAGGCGCGCTAGGTCGAACAGGCCGGTGGCGCAGTTGAACAGCACCCTCGAGCCGGCGGCCTCCAGTTCCTGGACGCGCTCGAAGGAGATGGCTTGGCCGATATCGGCTACCGTGCGCCCGCCTTCGGCCGTCGTGACGAGGATGCCTCCCTTGATGTCGACCGGGGTCCGGTACGAAAACTCGAATGCCGCCTCGGCCCCGGACAGGGCCATGACGGCCAACTCAGCCGGGTCCGGATAGTAGCCGACGTTATCGACGTTGCCTATCCATGCGTAGCGATAGCCGTCCGCCAGAAGCCCGCGATACACGTCGGCGAGTACACGGAAGCTCTGGCCGTGTCCGCCGGGCAGGGCGATGGCGCTGTCCTGCCTTCCGTAGGCGCGATCGAACACGCGGCGGGGACGCCCATCGGCTGAATGCGTAAAAGCAGCCAGTAGCGGTTGACGCGCCGAGCGCGGCCGCGTCGGATCGGTGCCGGCCCGCTCTATGAGCGCTGCGATCCAAGGATGCCCGGCGTACGCGGCATAGGCGTCGGCGAGCTGGGCGTCGGTGCCGTCGCTCGTCATCTGGAAGAACGGGAGCGCAGGCCGCGCCGGCGTCCCGAAGCGCTCGACGTAGCGTTCGGCGCGCAGGAGGGCCGCCCGCATCTTCAGGAGCAGGAAACTCTCGCCGGGGCTACCGTCCGGGTTGATGTAGGCCGGGGTGACGCCCTTGGGCCTGCCGTCGCATAGAGGCGCCAGGAGCTCGAAGCCCGACCGTATCGCTTCGAACACGCCGGGGCCGAGGGCGGCGTTCTTCTTGCGGTCGGCGTAGCTCGTCGCCGAGCCGCCGTTGAGTACGCCCCAGGCGGCGACTGGGTACAGCCGCTCTCCGAGGTCCTCGAGGGCGGCCCGGTCGAACAGCAGGCTGTCGCCGTCGGCTCGCGCGCCATCGGGAAGCTCGAGGCCGAGGTCCGAGAGCCGACTCAGCGCCTCGTCAGCGCCTATCCTGTAGGCCATGTCCTTGGCGGAGGGCACGATGGATGCGCCGTCGACTGGCGGCACGCCGGTAGCCCGCACGGCCTTCTGACCGTCATAGAGGCCCGCGTTCAGGTCGGCCAAGATGGACAGGGTCGTCTCGACGTCGACTCCCTTGGCGACCATGTCAGATCGCAGCGCGTCGCTCAGCACGGCCGCCGTCTCGATCCGTCGGCCAAGTGGATCGCGGCGTTCGCCGCCCCGTACATCGATATAGCGTAGTCCTTGACGACGAAGACCGGCGTCCTAGCCGCGATCGCCCGGACGTGCTCCCGATAGCCCTGGCCGAAGCTGCGCATGAAGCGATCGCCCTCGGTAAATCGCGCCAGGTTCTTGGCGGCGATGCCGCCTGCCAGGTAGATGCCTCCTGACGGCATGAAGACCGAGGCGGCGTCGGCCGCGACTCGCGCGTACAGTCGCACGAACATATCCATAACCCGTAGGCATAGCGCGTCGCCTGAGTCGGCGGCGGTGGACACGAGGGCCGGCCTATCTTCGGCCGGCGCGGATAGGGCCGCGCGCGCGGCTTCGGACAGGCTGGGCTCGGAGGCGGACAGGAACTCGAAGATGGCGGCGATGCCCTGTCCGGAGACGCCGGCCTCGGCGCCGGCCGCGAAGCCGTAGCGAGCCTCGAGCCAGCGCGAGAACGCGCGCGACTCGTCGTCGTAGACCGGTAGGCAGACGTGCCCGCCCTCGGACGGATAGACCCTGACGGATCCGTCGTCGCGTAGCGCGTATCCGAAGCCTAACCCGGTACCCGCGCCGATGACCACGACCGGGCCATACGGATCGGGAGCGGCGCCGTCGGGAGCTGAAAGCTGGGCAAGCTCGTTCGGGTCGCTTGGATCGAGGAGTAGCACGCCCCAGGCGATGGCGCTGAAATCGTTGATGACGTAGGTCGGCAGCCCGAGGCGCTCGGAGAGGCCGTCCCCGTCGATGCCCCAGGGCGCGTTGGTAAGCGCTATGCGGCGGTCGACGACGGGTCCGGCGCCGGAGACGCAGAGGAGCTCGGGCAGGGCTACTCCGGCGGAGGAAGCCTCGTCGATAAAGCGGCCGAGCGGCTCGTACAGCGACGGCTCGGCTTTAGTCGAATAGCGACGCTCGAAAGTCGTCGTAAAGTAGCCGTCACGGACGTCGACGACGGCGCAACTGGTATTCGTCCCGCCGACGTCGACGGCCAGCACCGTCGCGTCGCGCGCTTCCGCTTGTCTATGCATACCCGCAATACTAATGCAGGTCAGCCTACCCTGTTAAGTACCGGGTCGCTGCGCCATCGGCTACTCCAGCTGAACGCGCCAGAGTACGAGCGCGTCCAACGCCGCGAACGCTACGGACAGGCCGGCGGCCGTCAATACGTTCTTCCATTGCTCGTCGTCGCTCGGCTCGTAGGATTGCTCGTTCTTGAACGGCCACGGCGCGTACGTCGCGTCGAAACCGTTCCGTACGTAGCGAGCGGCGTCGCTCGCGAAGCGCGTATAGAAGAGCAGGATGGGGAAGACGCCGAGGCCGACGATCTCGAATCGCCTGGCCGCGTCGAGCCACGGGGGGAATTCTCCCGCTCGGTACGGCTCGGGCAGCGACGATTCAGCCGGAGTCGAGGCCGACTGCGGGAAGGCCGCGGTCGCCGCCATGAGCGCGAGCGATAGCGCCGCGACGCTCCTGGCGAGCCTCATCGAAGCCGCCTGCTTCCGAAGATGGCCGTGCCGACGCGCACCATCGTCGAGCCTTCCTCCACGGCCAGCTCGAAATCGTTCGACATGCCCATGGACAGCACGGAGAAATCGACCGGGGCGAACCGTTTCATGGCCACCTCGAAAGCCCTACGGCAGGTCCTGAACGACGCTCGTACGACCGCGGCGTCATCGCTGAAGGGCGCCATGGTCATGAGTCCGCGAGGCTTGAGCGACGGCATCGGCATGATGGCCTCCAGGGCGCGTAGGAGCGCGTCTTCGCTCGCGAAGCCGGTCTTGGATTCCTCGCCGGTATGCAGTTCAAGGAGCACGTCGAGGGTCTTGCCGAGCGCCGCGGCGCGCTTGGCCAGCTCGGCGGCGACCTCTATCGAGTCTATCGACTGAACGCAGTCGAACAGGGCCGCGGCGCGCTTGGCCTTGTTACTCTGGAGGTGGCCGAGCAGGTGGACGAAGGCGCCCTTCGGAGCCGTGCCGGCGGAAAATTTGGCCTCGGCTTCCTGAACGTGGTTCTCGCCGAATAGCCTGACACCGGCGGCGTAGGCCGCTTCCACCGCCTCGTAGGGATGGAATTTTGTGACGGCGAGTAGGCGTACCTCGTCGGCCGACCGTCCGGCCCTGGCACAGGCCGCTCCCATCCTCTCGAGCACGTTCTCCACCGCCTGGGCGACGGTTATCCTGTAGTCGTCGGTCATCGTACCTCCAGAGGCGTCGGAACCGTGGCCTGAGAAGCCCTGACGACCATGACGTCGCCCAAGCCGTACCGCTTGGCCAGCCTATCCATGGGCCGTTTCAGGCTGACGGGGCGCATGCCGGCGGGCCAACCGCCCCAGGTGCCGACGTACTCGACGGAATAGCCCTCGTCCGCCAGCATCGCGCCAAGCGTCCTCGCCGAGAACAAGAATAGGTGATCGCGAATGGCGCTGCGCCATCGAGAGCCCATCAGCCTGGCCTGTAAACCGTCGGCGTTCGGCGTTATAAGGTACAGTCGGCCTTCGGGGCGCAGGGCGGCCCTCGCCCTGGCCAGGAAGGAGCGCGGATCGTTGAGGTGCTCGATAAGGTGCGTGGCGACTACCGCGTCGAAGGAGCCGATCTCGTAGGTGGCGGACTCTATCGTGGCGGTCTCGACGTCCAGGCCGAATCGCTCGCGCGCGTAGCCGGCCATCGAGGGGCCGACCTCGACGCCCTGAGCGCGCCATCCCGCCTCGTGAAACGACGATAGCAGGGCTCCCGTCGCGCACCCGACCTCGAGGATGCTGCGCGGCGCCCCGTCGGCGCGCCCGGCGTCCTCTGGCCGAAGGCCAGCCTCTTCGAGGCTCAAAAGCGAGATGGCGCGGTACTCCAGGTGCCGCTCGGTCTCGTACTCGAGGTACTCGTCGCCGTAGCGGCGTAGCACCGCCTCGAGCTCCGGCTGCGGGTCCTGCCTGAACAAACCGCAGGACGGGCATCGTACGAACCGAGCGCCGTCTGCATCCCAACCGCGTCCGATAGCGGACGAGCCGCAGAGCGGACACGGCGATGGCCGCGCCGGCTCCGCCCGGGCGCTCGTCGAGAAGGTCCGTATGGCTCCATCACTGGACGATGATCGAATATGTCTGCTCCCTCTTGTTGCCCGCGAAATCGCCGACGACCACGCTGATGACGACACGGCCCCTGGCGAGGACGTACGGCCCGAAGCGCATCCTTCCGTCGCTCGCCAGGTACTCGTGCTCGCCTAGCCTGGCCCCGCTGAACAGAGTCGAACGTCCGCCCTCGGCCCAGGCGGCGTCGTACAGCACTCGATCCCGCTCCGAACCGTCCAGCATGACCCGAACCTCGTACGGCGCCGCCTGCTCGCCGGTCGGCGACGGGTCAAACGCGTCTACGAGCAGCAGGTACGATCCCTGCTTGACGACCTTGGACGCGGCGAGAGCCGTCTCCTTGCCGTCGCTGACCAGGATGGCAGACCTGATTACCGGCGGCTTGTCGTCGGAGAGGCTGGGCATCAGAATGAGCGGGTTGATATAGCGGCGCTCCTTGGCGTCGTACGCGTAGAACGCGGCCCCACGCCCAAGGCCGCCAACCGGCTCGATACGGCCGATGATATCGCCCTTCCGGACGTTCCTAAGGTACGAAGAGACGGAACCGGGCTCCAGGCCGGCGTATATGGTCGATATTTGGGAGGCGTGCGAGACGACCACCATAGAGCCACCGATCAGGGGATAGCCGCCGGGCAGGCTCCGACCGGATGCGGCGAAGGTCAGCTCCCCGTCGTCTGCGGCCCTGACGATCCCGCCGGACGAACCGAACTCCAGGCCTCGTTTGAACCCGTCCCGAGGCGAGCCGAAACTGAAGCGGTAACGGCCCGAATCGGCTGGCCAATCGAACGCGAAGGAGGACACGATGGCGGCGGCCAGGACGACGGCGCCCGCCGCGACGACTCGAACGGCCCGTAGCGACACGCTATTCCTCCATGAAGTCGAATCTGGATATAGAGTCCCCGGAGCCGAAATACACCGAGGAGCCGATGAGCCTGACGTACTCGCTGCCGTCGGGCAAGGGTACGCGGCCGAGCAACGTCGCCGGAAGGCGGAACGCGACGACCTCGGCCTTCTTGCCGCGCCTGGCGACGAGCAGGGCCAGGCCGCGCTCCGCGTCCAGCGACACGTCGAAGTCGTCGGCCTTGACGGGTAGCAGCTCGTCGACGGCGCCATCGACCGACCATACGCCGATGCCGTCGGCCCGGCGGTAGAGCACGTGCCTATCGTCGTCGAGCACGACGACGCGGACGGGCTCCCTGTAATCCGAGTCGAGGTAGCGATGGCTCGCCACACGGTAGTCGGCGCCTCCACGCCCGAGCACCACGAGCCGTTGCCGGTCGACGCCGGTGACTGCCGCTATCCAATTACCGGACCTGGAGACGCCGAGCCCGAGCACCACCTGGAGACGGGAGCCCCCTGGTGCGAACGAGAAAGCCCTGCGCCCGCCCGAGTCGACGCCTTCGAGCCAGCCGTCGACGGTTCCGCCGACGGCGAGGCCTTCGCCAGCAGAGAAGGCGCTCAGCTGGCACGGAAACGTGTAGGACCATAGGCGGTTTCCCTTGCCGTCGTAGGCAGCGACGCCGCTGCCGTCGGCCTGCGCGGAGAACAGCCGCCCCGACGAGTAAAACGGGGCGCTCGCGTCGAGTTCGGCGACGCGGGCCCCCACAGGGGAGCGTAGCGAGTAGTTCGCACCGCCGGGAACGAGCTCGGCGCTGACGTACGAGGAGTCCGACATCGGGACTGGTCCCGTCGCCTCGCCGACGAAGCCGATGGATCCGTCCGTACCGAAATAGCCGAAACGGCTCGCGGTCGAGAAGGAGACGGCCGACGCGTCGACGCGGTCCTGGGCCGAGGCTTCGGCCGACGCGACCGACGCCGAGAGGTCTATCGTCCATCGGGGCGCGGCGCTCAGCTCTGGCCGCAAGGGTTCGGAGAATACAAAGAAGTAGACGGCGATCAGCACGACCGCCACGAGGACGGTGAATATCTTCCGTCGCCCCTTCCCCTCGCTCATGCTTCCCTCCGCGGCAATCGTTCGATGCTCGTCATTGGCATTCGCCCCGTCGATGGTATATAGTATCGTCCCATTCCGTCAATACGAAGCGCTACGCGGGAATGGGCAGAAAGAGGCATCTATGGAACGTACCGCGCTATACGAGCTGGCGGCCGAGGCTGCTACCAAGTCCTACTCGCCTTATTCGAGGTTCAGGGTCGGGGCGGCCCTGCTGTGCGCCGACGGTACCGTCGTCTGCGCCGCCAACGTGGAGAACCGTTCCTACGGCCTGGCCATCTGCGCCGAGCGTTCCGCCCTCGTATCGGCCATCGCCCAAGGCAAGACCGAATTCACCGAGCTCGTCATCTCCACTCCGGACTCGGACTATCCGGTCAGCCCATGCGGTGCATGCAGGCAGTTCATCAGCGAATTCGTCGGGGCCGACTTCCCGATCCGGTTCGGTTGCTCCAAGGACTCCTATGTCGATTCGACGATGGGGGAGCTCTTCCCCCACGACGCGCTACACGAGCTCAAGGACAGAACCGAGTGATGCCCGCGGAGCGCGGAGCGGGGGCCGTCAGCGCTTCTTGGCTTCTTCTTCGCGCTTCTTCTGGTCGCTCTCGAGCTTGGCGGACCATATCTCGATCTTGCGCTTCAGCTCCTCGGCCTCCGTCCGCTCGCCGAACACGACGTGGATACGCTTGAGGGCGTTCAGGAAGAGGATGGCCTGCTTAAAATCGTCCATTTTCATGGACGAGACCTCATACTTCTCGCGATAGCGGTCGGCAGTCGACTGCAATTGCTTCTTGATGAAGGCCAGGTAGGACAGCGTGATCATCCGGTTGGGCGACGCGAGGTCCATGTCGAGGAAAGCCTTCTTCAGATCGAGGCTGTTCTTGGCCACGACCGCGAGCTTGCCCCATAGCTCGACGAAGGACCATTTCCACTTCGAGTTGGCGCCGTACCCCTCCTCGATCTCGCCTATCGCGAAGCCTATCTTCCGTAGCAGCGCGTAGCGCTTCTCGTAGGGGATCTCCGCGATGGCTTCGAGGTTCTGCTCGTACTCGGAGAACGACGCGTCAACGTAGCCGGTGACTATATCTTCCAGGTACTTGATGGCACGACCGACGCTTTTCCTGGCTTCCGACAGCGAGTCCTCGTTCTTGATGCCGAGCAGCGAGACCGAGAGGCTGTTGATCAGGATCTGGTACGAGGTCAGAACGAGCATCTGCTCGGCGAGCGATACGCGCACGTAGCCCTGGCCCTGGGCATTCGGCTGCTTCAGGACGTTGAGCAAGGATTGTTCCTTGGCGAGGATGCCGTCGGCCATCGCCTTGTATTCCTTGACCTTGGCGGCGTACCTGTTCCTCTGTTCCTGCGTTATCTTTGGCATTACGTTCCTCGAGCGTTACCGAGCTTGGCCACCAGTTCGGCCGCGTGGTCGAGCGACGCGCGAGACTCGGCGTCGCCCGATAGCATGCGCGAGACCTCCCTCACGCGGCCCGGGCCGTCGAGCCGCGCGAGCCGGGTCACTGTGCGGTCACCCTCTACGCGTTTCTCCACCATAAGATGATTATCGGCTCGCGCGGCTATCGACGCGAGATGGGTAATGCAAAGAACCTGCCTCGAGGCGGCGAGCCGTTGCAGGTGCGAACCGACGCCGAGCGCGACCTCGCCGCCGATGCCGGCGTCGATCTCGTCGAAAACCATGGTCGGAGCGCCTCCGTCCTCGGCGAGGACGGTCTTCAGGGCCAGCATGAAACGGGATAGCTCGCCCCCGGACGCCACATCGGCCAGCGGCCGCAGCGGCTCGCCCTTGTTGGCGGAGAAGTAGAATTCCAGGTCGTCGGCGCCGGTCGGCCCGACGACGACCTTGCCGCCCGCGGGAGGGAAACGCTCGATCCTCACGACGAAGCGGGCGTTCGGCATGCCCAGGGTCGCGATGACGCCTACCACAGCCCGTTCGAGCCGTACGGAGGCCTCTTTCCTAGCGCTCGTCAGGAGCTCAGCGCGTCGGTTCACGTCCGCCTCTATCTCGGCGACCTGGCGCTCGAGGCCCGCCCTATCCTCTTCCCAGTTCTCGAGGCTGGCGAGCCGCTCCGCCGATTCGGTCCTGCGGGCGAGCACGGCCGCCAGGTCGTCGCCATACTTGCGCTTCAGCTTCTGTAGCAGCGATAGCCTGGATTCTATCTCCTCGAGACGGGCCGGGTCAAACAGGAGCTGATCCGCGTAGGTAGCCAGCGACAGCCCCAGGTCTTCCAGCTCGTAGTACGCGTCGTCGAGGCGTCTGGCCTGGTCGGCGAGGCGCTGGTCGATGGCGCTGGCGATCTCGAATTGTTGTCTGGCCTTCCTGAGCCTGGCTACGGCGCCATCGGCCTCCGATAAGAGCTCGCGCGCTACCGAGACGGCGGAGAACAGTTTCTCGTGCTGGGAGAGGCGACGCTCCTCTTCCTCGAGCTCGAGCTCTTCTCCGGCCCGAGGCGCAGCCGCGTCGATCTCTTCTATCATAAAGCGAAGAAATTCTATCTCACGCGCCCGCTCCGCCTCTGAGCCCGCCATCGTCTCCAGGGCCTTGCGCTTGGCGCTCAGCTCGACGTAGGCCTCTCCGTATTCCGCCACCTCGCCATCGATGCCCGCATAGCGGTCTATCAGCTGTCGGTGGCGGTCCTTCTTGAGTAGGGCGTGGCCGTCCCGCTGGCCGTGCAGCTCGACGAGAGTCGACGAGAAGTCCTGCAGATCCTGCCTGACGACGGGTACGTTCTGGATATAGGCCGAACCCCTTCCGGAGCGCTTAAGGCCGCGGCGTACCATGACCGCGCCGTCCTCGGGTTCTATGCCCCGCTCTGACAGCCAAGCGAGCGCGTCCCGGTTGCCGTCTACCGACACGACGGCCGTCACGAGAGTTTCTTCGGCGCCGGAGCGTATGATCCCGGTATCTGACTTGGCCCCCAGGATGAAGCCCATCGCGCCTATCAGGATGGACTTGCCGGCGCCGGTCTCTCCGGTCAGTAGATTTAGGCCCGGCTCGAAGCGAGCCGACAGCCGGTCGATGATGGCGAAATCGCGGATGGACAGTTCCTCAAGCATCGGGGCCTCCCGACCAATTCAGCTTCGACCTCAGGACCTGGAAGAACGCCGCGCGCTCGTGGCGGAACAGTCGCGCCTTGAAAGCCGACCGGCGGAAGCTGACGCGATCGCCCTCCTGGAGGTCGTAGAACTCCTGGCCGTCAACCGTGAGGATGATGCGCTCGCGTTGCCCGCGCTCGACGTACAGTTCGAGGCTCTCCCCGCCGGGTAGCACGAGGGGACGGTTCGATAGGGTGAAGGGGCAGATGGGAGTAAAGACCATCGCTTCCATGTCCGGGTCGAGGACCGGCCCGCCGGACGCTAGCGAATAGGCGGTCGAACCCGTCGGAGTCGAGACTATGAGGCCGTCGGAGCGGTATTTGCCTAGCCTAGCCCCATTTACCGAAACGCATAGCTCGACGATTTTGGCAGGGCCGGAACCGGATATGACACCGTCGTTGAGGGCGCTGAAGCCCGCTACGGCCTTGCCGTCGCGCTCGACCGACACGTCGAGCATGAAGCGCTCCGATACCGCGAGGCCCCCGGATACCGCCTCATCGAAGCGTTCTTTCCATTCGTCGCGCTTCACCCAGGCTATGAAGCCGAGCGTGCCTAGATTAACCGGCAGTATCGGAACGCCGAACGGGGCGGCCCTGCGCCCAGCATAGAGTACCGTACCATCACCGCCTAGGCAGACGAGAATGTTCGCGTCCGCTATGGACGATCCATCGACGGAACCCCTGCCGAACGATACGAGCTCCGTCGACCAGGACTCGGCGCATAGGGCCGCGTCGATCTCCCGCGACAGACGCTCGGCGTCGTCCTTCTGCGGGTTTACGAGTATCGCCGCGTGTCCTCGCGTCGCTTTCATGCGTCCTCTCGATCAGGGCAGGGTAGCGAGCACCTTGGCGATCTTCTGCGCGGCGCTCTTGCCGACGCGCTGGTTCATCGGGAAGGCGACCGATCGGTTCGCCAGCGACGCGGCGATGGGGCAGGCTCCATCGGGGACGAAGCCAGCCGCGACGCAGGTATCGTCGAAGGCCATCGCGGTATCGACGTCTTTCTTCCTGGCGTAGGCGCGCACGTCCTTGACCCCTGAGTCGAGTACCACGACGCAGCCAAAATTCGACGGCTCGCATTCGATAGTCGGTGCGAGCGGCTTACGATGAGCGCGTGCCAGTGACTGGGCGTATAGATCGGCCAGCTCCCGCCGCTTCTCGATGAACCGTTCCAGGTCCTTGAGCTGCGAGGCCGCCAACGCCGCGTTCATGTCGTTCATGAGCTCCTCGGGCGGCAAGCCCTCGGACGCGTTCCGGAGTGCCTGGGCCTCGCGCCTGCCGGGGGAGTACAACAACGCGCCTCCTCCGGCAGTGATCGACGAGGCCGGTTCGAGGCTGATGATGCCGTAGGTACCGAGGAATCCGGCTTTCGCCTCGCCGGCCTTGGCGCCAATCGAGTAGCTGGCGTCCTCGACGATGGGTACGCCGAGTTCCGCCAGCGGGGCTGGATCCGGCATGATGCCCCAGGGCTCGGCCAGGTACAGCGCCTTGACGGAGGCTTCGCCGAGGCGGTCGTAGGCCTTCGCCGAGAGCGACGCGCTCGAGTCGTCGACATCCAGCCAGACCGGAGTCGCTCCGAGCGACGATACGGCCTTATACGCCCAGGAGGGAGAGAGCGCTGACAGACCGACCCTGTCGCCAGAGCCAACGCCAAGGCATTCGAACGATAGGCGTAGGGCAACGATTGGGCTCCTGACGGCTACGGCGTACTCGAAGCCTAAGCGCTCCTTGGCTACCTTGATAAAACGATCCGCGAACACTCCGGGGCCAAGCCGGTCGGTGACGAGACAATTCAAGACCGAATCCATATCTTTTCTGCGGATATATGAGCTACGCGCTAAAATTTCCATGGACAGGAAAGCCTACTTCCTGATCTCTTCGATCTTCTGCAGTTCCTTGGCGCTGAACAGCTTGCGAATATCGAGAATTATGAGATAGCCGTTCTTTTGGTTGACGACGCCGTTTATATACTCCGCCCCGATCCCTGAGATCATTTGCGGCGGCGGCTGTATTTCCTTGTAATCTATAGAGATAACACGTTCAACCTTGTCGATTATAACACCTATTCTCATTCCGCCGAGATCGATAATGATGAAGCCGGACAGCAGGGTCTCATCCTCGCCAAGCTGCGCCTTCCTTAAGTGAAATCGCTTATGCAGATTGATGATGGGAATTATTTCGCCACGCAGATTATACAGACCCTCGACGAACGACGGGGCGTTCGGGATGGTTCTTATCTCCTGAAGCGTTACAATTTCCTTGACGTCCATTATATCGATACCATAGAGCTCTTCGCTGAGCTGGAATGTAACGAGCTGCAATAGAGCTTCAGTCTCGACCATGCGGCCCTCCGGCTTCGTTTCATAGGATGCACGTCGGCAAGGATAGCATCTTTCGAACCGGCAAGCAAGGGTTCGGCTTTTGCGCCGAACGCCCCGCGCCCTCCCGTCGCGTGACCCTATCGAGTCTTCAATGCACCTTTTTCTTTCCCTGGGGTAACACCGCGCGCGCATGCGCCACACGACGATGCGGACGTATGGATATACAAGGAGAGAGGCCTCGCGAGGAGGGGCTCATGCTCCTTGCATGCGCCTCTCCTCGCGAGGCCTCTCGACGATGAATATCTCCAGGGAAAAGAAAAAGCCCGGCGACGACCTACTCTCCCACCACGAAGGCAGTACCATCG